>OLGB01000354.1_pt1 | contig 67531 bp, 60 predicted proteins | sample 1605691 | NCBI WGS metagenome assembly OLGB01 (sample SAMEA3888925, study PRJEB22519) | human gut metagenome | biome: human gut; feature: human-associated habitat; material: faeces | place: Denmark | collected 2010
TTCAGCCCTTATAGGGCTAATTTCAAACCACCGCTTGAAGCGGTGGTCTTGACTTTTTCTTGATATTATCATCGACCTTTGACACGATAACTGCCATAATCCAAATAATAATCCCGAGAGCAATCAGGATAGCACCCAGAATCAAAAGAGGGATTCTGACGAACGTCAGCTTTCCTGCTTCAAATACGGGCATATTTCTGCAAAGAAAAGCGATAATCGTGAACAGCGCGATGGTGTATACATAGATTGGTCCGACTCCGAACAGCGGTAAATGCTCTTTTTTCTTCATTATATTTCTCCTATCCAAGCACAACATTCAATATCATCATCAGCGTAAAGCCGACAGAAAACAGGATGACACCGATGTATGAATGTTCGCTCTCTGACATTTCGGGTATCAGTTCCTCCACTACGACATAGATCATTGCGTCGGCTGCAAAGCTCAGCATATATATCATAACCGGCAGGCTGCCACAAGTGATGTACCGAGAAAAGGAATCAGAAACCCTGATAGTATTTCATTTTCTCCCCACAAGCAGTGATGAGCCGCTGAGCCCGAGGACTTTTGCTTCGCCCTTTGACATGAACTTACCGTCTGTCGTGTCGATCAGCTCAACGCCTTCATAGCCCTCGTTATACAGCTCATTGACAAACTGCTGCATATCGCCGTAGCGAGCCTTTGACATAATATCGTGAATGGCGAACGTTCCGCCTTTTTTCAGAACACGCAGCGTTTCGCGCAGAAGCTCCTGCTTATTTACGCCTGCAATATTGTGATAAACATAATTGCTTGTCACTGCGTCAAAATACTCATCAGGATAATCGAGCTTGCAGGCATCGCCCTGATGAAATTCCGTATTCTGAACGCCCTCTGCATCTGAATTATCCTCGCAGAGCTGTTGACTGAACGAAGCATATTCCTTTCCCCAGCGGTCAATTCCCACCATTCTGCCCTGCGGATTCCGCTTCGCACACGCAATGGTAAGCGCACCGCTTCCGCATCCGACATCCAGTCCGATACCGCCTTCGGGCAGTGTAACATATTCAGCAGTTCCTTCAACGATCTCCTTTGAAAGATGACGTTTGCCGTCATAAGAAAACTTGCCGTGTGCATAGATGCTCCACGCTGCCATAGCGCCGCAGACAAGTGTACCTGCGCCAACCGTTCCGACAAGAGCTTTTTTCATCATCGGATTCATATTTGTAAACATCAGTGCAGCGGTTCCTGCGCCGAGAATTGCTGTTCCTGCAGTCAATGCCGTAATCATTCCATTTGGAACCCAGTTTTTATAATTGGTACTCATATCTTACACTCCTTTATTTTTTGTATCCCATAACTAAAAACAGATTTTCCTTTTTATTTATTGAGATATCTGTAAATCCGGTTGTTTTGAGCATATCAGAGATCTGCTCTGCTGTATATCTCGTCATGCAGGGAACTTTTTTCTCCCAATCCACATTCGGATTTCCGTAATTATTGATGACTGCAAAGCAGCCGTCCTTTACAAGAGTACGGTGTACTTCCCTGAACGCTTTTTCGGGGTTTTTCCAGAAGAAGACTGTTTCAAAAGCGGTGATAAGGTCGATACTATCATCCTTAAACGGCAGATTTTCAGCACTGCCCTTGATGATCTTCACACGTTTCCCGATCTCGGCTTTATTGACCTTTTCAGCCTTTTTTACGCTCTCATCGGAAATATCCAGACCTATGAACTTCGCCTTTGCACTAATTTCCAGCATTCGCCTTATGTTGTAGCCGCCGCCGCAGCCTATATCCGCAACTTTACCATTATCAGGTATCTTTATCTACTCCAACGCCCACTGCGCCATTGGCAAATGTTCCTTGTCCATGCTGACAAGCATCATTCGTCCGAGAAGTCCTTTCGGATTTCCGAAATTATCTGTAAAACTCATGGCTTTGCTCCTTTTCTGAGATATTCGTTTATCAGCTCCATGACTTCGTTGAAAGCAGGCTTGCAGCCGGGAATAAAATATTGCAGCGCATAGCAGTGATGCATTCCTTTTCCCACATGAATAACGCACTTTGCGCCTGCTTTCCGGTAGCTCTCCGCATAGCTCGGTGCAAAGGCGTACAGCGTTTCGGCGCTGCCGTAATAGAAATGTGTCGTGGGAGCACCCCGAAAGTCGCTGTGTGCCGTCGCAAGATATTTTTCCGGTATTTCTTTGCCGTGACACATGATCTCACGGGCAGTATACATATACGCAGCAGGGATCATGATATCTCGCTTGTCAAGTGCTTTGATCGCTGTTTTTTCCGCATCTGTTACGGGAACACTTCCGGGCGATATGGGGATCAGCATTCCCGGCATAGGAATATTTCTGCCGTTGTCATTCAGTTCATTTATGTATGTGATCAGATCGAGTATCAGTGCACCGCCCGAGGAAAAGCCAAGAAATACGATGTTTTCGGGCTTGTAGAACGTCAGCATTTTCTCATAGCATTCAAATATCATCCGCACATTTTCGAGTATATCGTGTTCGTGGCAGAGGGGATAATACGGGAACCATACATCGGAATTTGTTGTTTCAGCGATCTTTCTTGAAAGCCCCACATCTCCCTTATCCGAGCCGAGTATCATGCCGCCGCCGAATACGAACAATATCGCTTTATCTCGCCGTTTCTTTTCAACGTCAACTTCAATGCAGTGATACTGTCCCTGTATAAGATGATCGGTATAGTGAGCCTTGTTATCTGTCGGCATAATAAAATGACGGTTTTTTGCATTCATTTTCGCCGCTTTTGCAAGAACTTCTTCCTGTGTACCGATAAGGCTGTTTCGTATCTTTGCAGCCTTCACGACTGCTTTTGTCACTCTGTAAAGCGGATTGTTTAGCGCATCGGGTGCTTTTACAACTCTATCCTGTTTATCAAATCTCATGCTTATGACCTCCTTTGGCTTTCTTCATTGTCAGCAGCAAGCCGCCGAACATCCAGATATTGCCTATACTGATCCATGCGGCGGTCAGACCGTTTACAACAGCGTGATTTCCTGCGAATTTCAGCAGCATTGTCGCACCCATACCGACCGGCATAGAGAATATCCAGCACCATTTCGGATACGGAGTCAGTCCCTTGGCAAAAGCACTGATCTGTGCCGCACTCATTACAAAGAAGAATATCAGGAACAGTATCAGCGCAGGCAGTAAGAAGTAACCGCCAAATTTTATTGTCAGATCATATGCGTTCTCAGGCGAGGCAAGCATCATATGGTTATAGAAAAACACGGTCGAGAGGCAAGGGACATGAACGCCGCAGGCCGCAAACAGCATATATCCGAACACACCGCTGCGGAATACATGGGCGTGTTTCATACTGCCGCTTGCGATTATTCTGTAAATACCAAAATAGCAAAGCCCCTCAAGCGAAATACCGATCAGTCCGAGAAATGCGGACCAGAACATTGTTCCATCCGATAAGATCAGATACCGTGAAAGCTTCTTTTCCAGTCCCGACAGGCTTTCATCATACACACCGTATCCCATAAGCCAGTCACCCACAAATGTCATAATACCGCCGATCAGCCCGATGATAAACAGCTTGCGGATACGGTTCCAGTCAAGACTGTTGTCAATGCCGATGTCATTATATTTCATTCTATCACTTCCTTTATATTACCTTTGCAAGCAGAACAACAAGTCCTGCAACGATAGCCGCACCGATCACCCATATCAATGCAAGGAATGAACGCTTTTTCACAGTCTCCCTGTCAGTCAGACCGATCTCATACGCCCGTTCCTGCACCGCTTTCGGATAGAAATACAGTCCGTTTATCGGTGATGAGGATGTATCCTTCGCCATGATCTGTACTGTAAAAAGTTCCGCTTTCCATGCCTGCGATGACAAATGACTTCATATATTCCGTCATTGCAGCTTTGGAGGGAAAGAACGGCTTTGATCCGCCTTCTCCGGGTCCATAGGGATAATCCCGGAATGACGCACCGATCAGGGCATAGATCTCATCTATTTTCTTTTTTGATAATGAACTTACCTTTTTTCAATACTATGACCTCCAGTCACAATACAGTTAGCATAGACAAGCTCATGATTATATTATAGCATATGCTAACTCAAATTGCAAGATGCTGCAAGAAAAAAGCCGTCCAATTATGAACGGCTTTCTATGATCTCTTCTGTACGAAATAGATATGGTGCTGTGTTTTAACTCTCATTTGTGAAGAATTGACGCAGCCTGATATCTGTATCCTTATTCAGCTCGTAATTTTCGACCGCCTGTCCTTTTTCCAGTCTTACGATATGATCGCAGCAGGACAGTATAAATTCCAAATCATGCGTCACGATAAAAATGGTTTTGCCCATGTCCCGCAGCTTTAATATTTCGCCTGCGACCTGTTTCATATGTGCAAGGTCAAGACCGCTGGTCGGTTCGTCAAAGATAATAAAAGGCTTGCTCGAAGCGATACCCGACGCTATAGCCGTTCGCTGTTTCTGACCGCCGGAAAGTGCCATAGGGTGTTTATCGCTGTATTCGGACAGATCAAGCTGAGCGAGTATTTCGTCACTGCGATGCGTTTTCTCTGTGTCTGTTATCTGCTTATCCGTGATGCTCAGCATCACTTCGTCCCTGACACTTTCGGTAAAAAGCTGATGATTTACGTCCTGCATTATCATGTAGCAGTTTTTCAGGCGGTCTTTGGCTTTGAGCGTTTTACCACCCAGTTTCATCACGCCCTTACATTTCTTTTCAAGTCCGCAGATATTTCTCGCAAGCGTGCTTTTGCCCGCACCGTTGTGACCGATAATTGCAATAATGCTGTTTGTAGGTAGCTCCAGATTTGGGATATTTATCCCGTGTTTGCCGTCTTTGTAGGTGAACACGAAGTTTTCAAGCGTAAGCATTTCATCGTGCTTTGAAACATTTTCACGAGTATATGTAACATCTGTAAGCGACAACGGGCGTATGCCCATTCGTTCGGTATCCGCAAAGGTCAGAGCTCTGATCTCATCTGCTTGCAGTTCCTTCACGATTCTGCCGTTATCGAGCAGCAGCATTCTGTCCGCAAGCTCACGCAGGAAATACAGCCTGTGCTCGGCAATAATAATTGTTTTGCCCTGCGATTTCCAGTCAGCAAGAATGGCTTTCAGCTTTTCTATCGCACTGCTGTCAAGATTGGAGGACGGCTCGTCAAGTACCATAATATCAGGCGAAAGCACGCTGACACTTGCACAGGCGATGATCTGCTTTTCACCGCCCGAAAGCTCGAATATACTGCGGTCAAGCAGTCGCTCAATGTGCATTTCACGCGCTACGTCATTTTTGCGGGACACAATATCCTCGGGCGGCATCCCGATATTTTCTGCACCGAATGTGATCTCGCCGTCTGTATCAATTGCAAAAAACTGGCTTCTCGGATTCTGGAACACCGTTCCCACCACGCCTGCAAGGTCATACAGCTCCGTTTGGGCTATATCACGACCGTTCACAGTGACGCTGCCCGTCAGTTCACCCTTGTAATAGTGCGGAATTAAGCCGTTGATCAGCCTGCCGACTGTCGTTTTTCCGCATCCGGAAGAGCCGCAGAGCAACACTGTTTCACCGTAATGAATTGTCAGCGACAGATTTTCCAGACTGCCTTCATCAGAACCTTTGTATCTGAAATTGACATTTTTGATTTCGATCATAACATCTCACCTGAAATATTTTGAGATTACAAACAGGATCATACTTGCTGCGAAAACAGCTATCATCAGCCAGTCTGCCGCCTTGATTTTTAACCGCACCGGACTGGTTCGTCTGACCGGTGCTCCCAAGCCCCTTGTGACCGCTGCTGCCGATAATTCTTCCCCGATATTCAGGCAGGAAAACATGAGCGGAACAAGGCGGTATTCGATCATTTTAGCAATTCTTCCGCCGGCAAAGGAAATACCCCGCATTTTCATTGCATCATTGATACTGAGGTATTCCTCTTTTATCGTCGGAAAGAACCGCATCACAACAGCGAGCGATACCGATATGCCGTCGGGAACGTGCATCTTTTGCATTGCCGACATAAATTCGCCGATTTTTGTTGTATGTATCACATACCACGCCATGATCATCGCAGGCATAAACTGTGCCACGATACCGCAGTAGCCTACCAGCAGAGCCGAAATAACTCCTGTCGATTCCGAAGAAATGTAGAATTTCAGCAATAAAAGCGCAACCCCGTAGCACAGCAAAAAACGAAGGGCAGACACATATCTGCCCTCGTTTGCCAGCAGGAACACAGGGATAAGCGTAACGATGATCCTGACTGCCCATTCCATAGGTGACACCGCATTGACCATTACGATAAATGAAACAGCGAATATCATAAACAGCTTCGTGCGGGGATCAAGATGAATCCTTATCATACGATACCTGCTTTTTCAAAGTGCTTCTTGACAACTGCTTTACCTACAAATGCACCGATCACGCCAAAAATAAAGCAAAGTGCCAGCAGAATTGCAATCGTTTTGCCGTTGATCGCACGGAACAGGGCATCGCAGTATTCCGCAGAATAACCGCCGTCAAGAAGGCTCTTGCGATAATCCTTCGCCGTTACAATCACGGGGAAATAATTTGCGCAGATCCACAGGCAGAAAACGCCGTGGCTGAGCGCCGTCATCTTGAAGCTCTTGTAGCCGCCCTTTTTTGCGATCAGATCGGCAATGAATCCGGCTGTAATAATCAGCGGTGCGCCGAGCCAGCCCATGCCGGTCACAAACATGATAATGGCGATCAAAACGGACATGATCGTAATCATGCCGAATTTCTCGACCTTTGTGTAAAACAGCATCATCGGGATCGAGCCGACTAGCGGGATAAGCACCACATAGGATGCGACAATGTACGGGTGAATAAATCCCAACATTCCGCAGGCAAATTCCACGACAAAGATCAGCGCTGTGAAAATGCCGATCGTGATAAAGTCCTTTACTTTCAGCTTGTGATGTAGTATAATAAAACTTGACACAATCCACCCACGAAAATATAATAAAAAAGAAGGAGAGTGTCAAGGAATGGGACAGGTAAAACAGTACAGCCGAGAATACAAAGAGGAAGCCATAAAACTTGCAGAGGAAAAAGGTTGCAAAAACGCAAGTATAGAATTGGGAATATCGTATCATACATTATACGATTGGATAAAGCAGGCACGCAAAGGAAATCTACATCTTGAAAAACGCAGCGACAGCAATGTATCCAAGCTTGAAGAAGAACTGCAGCAGCTACGCCGTGAGAACAAGGAACAGGCAAAGGAAATCAAACGGCTTCAAGAGGAAAATAATTTTTTATCGGAAGCAACCGCTTTTTTCGCAGCGAGCCGTCAGAAGTGTGCAAAAAAGAAAGAATGAAATTCATTGCTCTGAAAACCAAAGATGGAGCAGAGCGAGGAAAAATTGCTTTCTATTGCAGAGTGCTTGAAGTAACAAGACAGGGGTTTTACGATTATCTTAAAAAACGTGACAAGCCCTGGAAATACGAAGCTCCGGCGGCTGAAATGATGGAGATCGTTGAGGAAGATGAATGTAATGATACATATGGCAGGAAGCGGATGCATCAGGCACTTTTGTTGAAGCACCCTGATGGCGAGTGTGTTCCCAGCGAAAGTACGGTGTATCGTGTAATGCATGACATAGGAATAACTCACAGACCGAGGAGAAAGCCTAACGGGATCACAAAGGCAGACCGTGAAGCAATGAAATCGGACGATCTTCTGAAGCGTGACTTCAAAGCGAATAAGCCCTGTGAGAAGTGTGTAACGGATATTACAGAGATCAAGGGAAAAGACGGAAAGCTTTATACATCGGTGATTTTTGACTGTTTTGATCTTGCCCCACTTGGAATATCAATGGATACCAATATGAAAGCAGAATTGTGCGTAGAAACAGTAAAGAATGCTGTCAAGTCCTATCCCGAATTAAGGGGCGCAATTCTTCATTCAGACAGAGGCAGCCAGTATACAAGCGAAAAGTACCGGGAAACACTAAAACACGTCGGAATGTTTCAAAGCATGAACAGTACCGGAGGAAGATGTCACGATAACGCCCGCTGCGAAAGTATGTGGGCAAGAATGAAGGAAGAATTGTTTTACAGTAGGAACAGAAAATCTGAAGATTACACAGTAGCCAAGTTGAAAACAATGATCTGGCGGTATTATATGAGCTATTGGAACAATCGCAGGATATGCTCTGCCAACGGAGGACTTCCGCCTGCTGTTAAACGAAAAAGGTACTATGAATCGCTCGTTTCAGCTGCCTGACCGGGCGGAGCCCAAAATGGAACAAATATCCACTCCGCTACACTCCGTGGATATTTGTTCCATTTCGGAGAGTTGTTTCCTTACTTGTTTTGAATTTTGGGTTGAAAATGTGTCAAGGGATATTGACAATATCAGTTGCAATACGCTAACAAATATGTTATAATATATCAAGGTATCTTTGGGTATCTTTGATTTTTATGGAGGTGCGTTATATTGAAAAATGGAAACGGGCATCTGCCGATATACGGTGTCGGACCTTTTTATGGCATCGGCATAATACTGTTGACGATCATCGGAGTGGTACTTTCGGCTGCGGGCATTCCTAAGAGCGGAAAAGTCAGCGGAATTTTGCCAAAAACGGTAATGATCGTTCTGGGGATACTTTTGGCAGCGGAAGGATTTTTTGTATGGAAAGCGGCAGCTTTGGGCAAAAACAGCATTGACGGATATATTAAAAAAAATACCCTCTGTACAACGGGTGTGTACAGCATAGTGCGGAATCCATGTTATTCGGGAATAATGCTTATGTGCAGCGGAGGCTTGCTTATCGCACATAATCTGTGGCTTCTGATACTTCCTGTTTTTTACTGGGCAGCAATGACGGTACTTATGAAATGCACGGAGGAAAAATGGCTTAAAGAGCTTTACAGACAGGAGTATATTGACTACTGTAAAAATGTCAATCGCTGTATTCCGTGGTTTCCGAGAAAAAAATGAGCGGTGGGCTTTGATCTATCAAGTGTTTCGGTTTCGGGTCATATCTATATGAGGTGATAAAAATGGCAGTAACATTAATTTCGGCAGTTATGGTTATGGCGGCATATTTTCTTCTGTTGTATGCCGTAGTAGGTTTTATTCAGGACAAGAAAATTTTCTCTACCGCGCCTAAAGAAAATCTGGCTGTTATTCCAGATAAAAAAGAGAGGTTTCGCGGTGCTCATATCATTGGCTGGATAATAGCTGTGATCGCTATTTTGCTGTTCGCAGGAGCACTGGTTCTAGGTGTATGGGACGGAGTAAAAAACGAATTTGGCTTTCTGCAATTCTTTGGAAGATTTGTCATAGTGCTTTATATTATGGAGCTTTATGACATATTTTTCTTTGATTGGTATCTTTTGTGCCGTTCAAATTTTTTCCCGCATTTTTATCCCGAGCTTAAAGGTGTAGTAGGGCCGCAGATGTTTGGTTATAACAAAAAACAGCATTTTGTACATTTTATTGCATATATTCCCATTTGTGCCGCTGCTGCATGGATATGCACACTTTTATAATTTATAAGGTTTTGCTCCGAAAAAACGCACTGATTTTTCGGAGCAAAAGAATGTTATTTTGGAGCAGAAATTATTTTTTAGATGTGTTATTATAAAAATTGCGGGACATACCGCAGTTTTTATTTATATTTTGGTTAGCACTTGCTAATCGAATTTGAGGAGAATCACTTGAAAAAATATCTGTTAAAAAGACTTGCAGGTACGATCCCCGTTCTTGTGGGGGTTACTGTGCTTTGCTTTGTTCTTATGACAATTTCGGGAAAGGACCCTGCTATGGCTGCTGCGATACGAAGCAACTCGGCAGGAGATACCGCTTTCGTAGATTCTTTGCGTGAAGAAATGGGACTTGACAAGCCCCTGCCCATACGCTACTTCCTGTGGCTGAAAGGACTGCTTACGGGCGATATGGGGAAATCGGTGGTCACATATCGCAGCATAACCGATGATATAAAAAGCCTGTTTCCCGTAACATTCAGACTTGTTATTATGGCAATGGGCTGGATGGTGATAATTGTTTTCCCCGTATCAATGCTGTGTGCAAGGTTTCACAACAAACTGTTTGACCATATTGTAAGGGTGCTTACCATTGGCGGTATATGCCTGCCTGTTTTCTGGCTGGGATTTATGCTTCTGCTGCTGTTTGCGGTAAGGATGCCGATATTCAGCGTTGTTCCGAAAGCGGGAATAAGCGGATACATACTGCCGTCATTTGCTCTGGCATTTCCGTCAGCCTGCGGTGCGGTCAGGATAATGCGGTCATCACTGCTTTCCGAAATAAGCTCGGACTATGCGGCATATGCACGGACAAGAGGATTGTCCGAATGGCAGATAATCGTGCGGCACGGACTTAAAAATTCACTGCCGCCTGTAATAACTCTTTTCGGACAGTATCTCGGATATATGCTTGCGGGAAGTGCCGTGGCGGAAAAGGTGTTTTCACTGAACGGCGTGGGAACATATCTAATTTCCTGCGTTGTAAGCGGAGATTCTCCTGCCGCTGCCGCCTGCATTGTGATAATTGCGGCGGTGTTTGTGACTGCAAATCTTGCGGCAGATGTGATAAACAGGCTGATATGCCCGTGGATGGTAAGGGAAATAAATGATTAAGAAGATTTTTTCAAGACCGCAGGCGGTCATAGGTATCATACTTATTGCGGCTGTGGTGATATGTGCGGTGTTTGCACCCGCAATAGTGCCCAATCATCCCGACGAGATAGATCCTTCACTCAAATATCATGAGGCAGATGAAAGCTATCCTCTCGGAACGGATCAGCTTGGAAGATGCGAGCTTTCACGCCTTATTTACGGTGCAAGATATTCACTGGGAATGAGTGTTCCCATGATGCTGATACTGGGGGCTCTGGGGCTTTTTATAGGCACGCTCAGCGTCTGCACAGGTGAAAAGGCGGACAGGATAATTACATTTATCTGTGATGTTTTTATATCCTTTCCGTCCCTTATAACAGCCATTGCCGTAATAAGCATTCTGGGCAGCGGCATACAGAATATTGCCGTGGCTGTTGTTATCTCCATGTGGGCGTGGTTTGCAAGAACAGTTCGTTCATACGCCGCTGCGGAAATGGGCAAAGAGTACATCACTGCGGCAAGGATAAGCGGCTGCGGTACGACAGGACTGATATTTAAGCACCTTATCCCCAACATTCTTCCTCAGTGCATAGTTTATATGAGCACGGGAGTAGCTTCGGCGATAATAATGATATCAAGCTTTTCGTTTCTCGGTCTCGGACTCCCCGAGGGCACTGCCGAATGGGGTGCTATGATGAATGAAGCGAGAACGGGGCTTTACAGTCACCCCGAGATGCTGGTTTATCCGGGAATATGTATCCTTATTACCGCAGGCGGCTTTAATCTTTTCGGAGAGGCTCTTCGTGATGCACTGACCTCTGAGGGAGGAATATGAAATGCTGCTGGAAATAAAAAATCTCTCCGTGACTGTAAAAAGCAGCGGACTAAAAACCGTTGACGGCATCAGTCTTTCCGTTGATACGGGCAGACCGCTCCTGATACTCGGTCAGTCGGGCAGCGGAAAGACCATGATATGCCGTGCGCTGTTCGGCCTTACGGACAGATGCGGTTTTGACGTATCGGGACAGATAATTTTTGATGAAAAAGATATTCTTTCGGCAGATGCCAGGAGCCGCAGAAAGCTTTATGGGAGCGATATTGCGCTTATCCCTCAGAATCCGATGACAGCTTTTGACCCATCCTGCAAGCTGGGACATCAGCTTGCGGAGACATACAGGCTCCATAACAGAAGCAGTGCCAAGGCGGCGAAGAATGCTGTTCTTGAAGCTATGTGCAGGGCGGGACTTGAACGCTGCGAAGCGGTGTGGTCAAGCTATCCGTATATGCTTTCGGGCGGAATGCTCCAGAGGGCGGCTGTGGCGGCAGCGGTAATGAACAGCCCCAAGCTGATAATTGCAGATGAGCCGACCACCGCTCTTGACGCAGAGCATAGAATGGCGGTCACGGATATGCTGAGAAGTCTGTGTGACAGTGCAGCCGTCATAATGGTAACTCATGATTTTGCGGTGGCGGACCGCTTCGGCGGATATGCTTATATAATGAAAAACGGTATTTTTGTGGAGCAGGGCGATATAAGGAAAATAATATCCGCTCCCGAAAACGAATATACAAAGGAGCTGCTCGATGCCGCTCTGCTGATATGAGGTGAGATATATTTTAACGGCAAATAACATCACCAAATGCTTTGTTACAGACGGCAAAAAATTTACCTCCGCCGATAATGTGAGCTTTTCTCTGGATAAAAATGAGTTCTGCTCACTTGTGGGAGAAAGCGGTTCAGGAAAGACCACGCTTGTAAGAATAATGTCGGGGCTTATTTCTCCCGACAACGGAAATGTCATATGCGACGGAGAAAATATAACCCCAAAGCTGCGCAGAAAAAACAAGGCTCTTTGCGCAAAGCTCCAGCTTGTTCTGCAAAACAGCAGGGCTGCTCTTGACCCTCGCTTTTCCGTATATGACTGCATTGCGGAACCTATAAAAAATCTGAAAAAATGTTCCCGTGAGGAAGAAAATAAAATCGTCAGAGAGCTTACTGAACAAATGGAGCTGCCCCTAAATATTCTTGAACGGCGCTCGGGAGAGCTTTCGGGCGGACAGCAGAAAAGAATATGTATCGCCCGAGCACTGGCGGCAGACCCCGATTACATAATATTTGATGAAGCTGTCAGCGGACTTGATGCCGCTGTCAGAAAAAGTGTTCTTGATCTGCTCATAAGGATACAGAAAAGCTCGGGAAAAGGCTTTCTGCTCATAACTCACGATATAGACGCAGCCCTTTACACATCACAGCGGATAGCTGTTATGAAAAGTGGCAGGATACTTGAAACCGTAAAATATGAGGGAGATACGGCGGTATTTAAAAGTGATTACTCCACAATACTCATAAATTCCTCGTTGCTGGGGATAAAAAGATAGGATATTTCCGCAAAAAGCGGTTAATATACAGCATTTTTTGAAAGGAAAGATTTTATGAAGATGAAAAAGTTTTTTGCTGCGGCTGCGGCATTTGCGATATGCGCAAATATGGCTGCCTGCGGAAGCACGTCCGACAACACAGGAACAACATCAGAAACAGATGATGCGGAGGTTTCGTCCGCTGCCGATAACAATTCCGATACATCATCGGAAAGCAAAAATGTAACACTCTGCGAGAGCTGGACTTTTGATGCAGGCTTTTATGCTGTTGTTCACGGCGGAATGTCATCAAACTACGGTATATCCTATTGGGGACACAATTTCTATGACACTCTCGTTGTCTATGAGGACGGCGAATACAAGGGCAGCCTTGCGGAAAAATGGGACGTGAGCGAGGACGGCAAGGAATACACCTTTACCCTCAGAGACGGCATTAAATTCTCCGACGGAACTCCCTGCGATGCGGCAGCGGTCAAAAAGAGTCTTGAAGCTGCAACGGTGAACCTCGGAATGTATATCGGATCATACGGAAAGCTTATGACGGTCATCGACACTATTGAAGCTCCCGATGAATCCACAGTTGTTATAAAGCTTACACAGCCTTACTACGGTACTCTTAATGACCTTTCCACCTGCAATCCTCTCGGTATCGTAAATCCCAACGGCTTTAACGATGATCTTACATACAAGGCTGATGATTTCCAGACCATGACAATGGGAACGGGTCCGTATATGTATCAGGGGGATTTTGACGGAAGTGTCTATACCTTTGTCCGCAATCCGTATTACTGGGGTGAAGCTCCCGAAGCAGACACATTCAAGATAAAGGTAATACCCGACAACGATGCCAAGGTACTTGCACTCAGAAGCGGCGAGATAGATGCCATTACGGGTGCAGCAAGACTCAGCGCAGATGCTTACACCGAGCTCTCTGCGGACAGCTCATTCGGCACGGCGATCAACGATGAGCCTACTCTTACAAATTATATAGGCTTCAATATGTCAAAGGCTCCCTTTGATGACAAAAACGTGCGCCTTGCCGTTGAATATGCCATTGACAAGGACTCAATATCGAATGATGTTTTTCAGGGAACAATGACGCCTGCCGATACTCTTTTCAGCAGATCAAAGCCTTACTGCGATGTTGATGTGACTGTTTATGATTATGACCCTGACAAGGCTGCACAGCTTCTTGATGAAGCAGGCTGGACCGATTCCGACGGCGACGGCATAAGGGAAAAGGACGGCACGCCCCTTGAAATGACTATGCTTTACACAAGCGATTACGGCAGCATCGGCGACGGTATGCTTGCCATTGCTTCGCAGCTTGGCAAGGTGGGCTTCAAGGTAGATGTTTCCGATATGGATATGATGACCTACTACGGAGCGTCAATGAACGGTGAATACGACATTATCCACTACCGCACCTACGGCGGTTCGTTCGACCCGTTCACTATCGTTACAAATATGGATCCGGCAGTCAGCGCAGACCCCGTTGCGGTACAGTTTGCTGCATTTCTGCCCGAGGGAATAGTTTCCGAGCTTGACTGCTCCTCCGATGAAAACCGCATAAATGAGATATACAAAACTATCCTCACGACCATTCCCGATGAGGCTCTCTGCGTTCCTTTTGCAAACACAGTTGAGCTTGCGGCATGGAACAGCGAAAAGATAAACGGCTATGAATTCTGCTCGGACAGCCAGTATGTGGAAGTAAGCGGAATAGACCTTAAATAATATCACACAGCGGCACATCTGTCCGAAATAACAGATGTGCCGCGCATTTGTATCCAAGGAGAATTTATGAAAAAGATAAGCCCCGAAACATGGAGAAATTACCGATTTGCAGGCGAAGAAGTCGGAAAGGACTGCACGGTCTATTATCTTTCCGATTCCGACGGAAGCGGAAAAGGGATAATGCACGTTTATGAAGTCATTCCCGGGATTCTTATGTCCTATGATGTTCTCGATATGAAATCCTGCTGGCAGGACACTCCGCCCGTTCCGGGGTTTATTCAGATAAACTACTGCAACGAGGGCTGCTTTGAATTTGAGCTTGAAACAGGCGAAATAGGCTTCCTGAGCAGCGGAGATCTTGCAATAAGCGATACAAACGGCTCACAGTTTGTGTCCTCACGCATTCCCTACGGCAAATACAGAGGTCTTTCCATTATGATAGACATTGAAACGGCACAGCCCGTCATAGACAGCCGCATTCCCGAAGCGGGGATAGACCTCAAAAGCATTTCCGAGCAGCTTTTCAGCAATTCGCCCACCTTTTTCATAAGAGCCAAGCCTGCACTCGAACATATTTTTTCGGAGCTTTATCATATTGACGAAAAGATACGCAAACCTTATATGGTGCTGAAAACTCTGGAGCTTCTGTGCTTTATAAATGCCAGCGGCTATGAACGTCAGGAATGTCTGCCCAGATTTTCCCATACAGTCGCAGAGGCGGTAAAAGAGGTATATGATTACATAAATCAGCATTTTATTGATGAGATCACCATAGGCGAGCTTGCTTCAAAATTCTGCATTTCCGAGACAAATCTGAGCAGCTGCTTCAAGTGCCTTTACGGTCAGCCTGTGGGTGCTTATATCAGGGCGAAGAAGCTAAGATATGCGGCTGAGCTGCTTTCGGGGCGTACCGAAATGAGCGTCGGAGATGTTGCGCATCTTGTGGGATACGGCAATCAAAGCAAGTTTGCTTCGGCATTTCGTGCGGTCTACGGCTATCCTCCCCTTGAATACCGCCGACGAATGAAAAATAATGCTTCGGAGCAAAAAAAACGTTTTTCGGAGTAGAAAAAAATCAGGATCAAATCTATAATAAAAAGGTACACAAAAGGGTGTGCCTTTTTTATTTCACATCAGTTAGCGATTGCTAATAAAAGGAGGAGCCAAATGTCAGCTATATTAAAATATGCGGGAAAATACAGACGGCACATTTTTACTGCGCTTGCACTTATCTCAATAAGTGTTCCGATAGGGGTCGTGCCGTATTTTCTTATAAGCAGTCTTATCGGGGGATATATCAATGAAACGGCAGTAATGGCAGATGTTGTTCGGACATCTGTACTCATATTGCTTTGTTTTACGGTAAAGTATATCCTTTACGGTGAGGGTCTCAATCTTTCCCACGAGGGAGCTTTCGGAACGCTTTACAATATGCGTGTAAAGCTTGCAGACAATCTTATGCATCAGCCGCTGGGCGAGGTTGCTGACGGCGGAACGGGAAAATACAAGAAAAGCTTTGTGGAAGAGATAGGACGCATTGAGCTTATGCTTGCACATATGCTGCCCGAGGGAATACCCAATCTTGTTATGCCGTTTATTGTGCTTGCGGTGATCTTTGTGACAGACTGGAGAATGGGACTTCTTTCACTTGCATCGCTGCCGTTCGGCATTATCGGAATGGGACTGATGATGAAATCGGGAGTAAAGAAAATGCCGCTGTATTACGAAGCAGGAGCAAGGCTCAACAATGCCGTTGTCGAATATGTTTCGGGAATGGAAGTAATAAAGATTTTTGGTCAGACCACAAGTTCTTTCAAAAAATATTCCGATACAGTGGAGAATTATAAGGTCTTCACCCTTGACTGGTTCAAGGAAAGCTGGCGTTCAATGTCGCTGGTCTATGCGGGAATGCCATGCACCGTGCTGCTTACACTTCCTGTCGGTGCGATAATATATTACAACGGCAATCTTGACCTTAACACATGGATATTTGTTCTTATGCTCGATCTCAGTATGAGCGGACCGCTTACAAGGGTAATAAACTTCTTCCCCATGTTCCCGCAGGTGGATTATACCGTAAAGCAGCTTGAAGCTCTTTACAGCACCGAAGACGTTCATTCGGGAAATGTTTCAGAGCTGCCGGAAAGCTATGGTGTTGAATTTAAAAATGTTACATTTGCATACAAGGACAAGGACGTCCTCAAAAATGTGAGTTTTAAAGCGGAGCAGGGAAAAAAGACTGCCCTTGTTGGTGAATCAGGCAGCGGAAAATCCACCGCAGCCAGGCTTGCTGTCCACTACTGGGACGTTTCCGACGGAAGTATTACTATCGGCGGACGTGATATCCGTGAATACACCTTCGATACACTGATGAGTATGACAGCCTATGTTGCACAGGACAATTTTCTCTTCAAGGGCACAATTGCCGATAATCTTCGTATGGGCAAAAAGGATGCAACAATGGCTGAAATGATAGAAGCGGCAAAGGCGGCTGCCTGCCACGATTTCATTTCAAAGCTACCTCACGGATATGATACTGAGGTTGGTGTTCTTGGAGGAAAGCTTTCGGGCGGTGAACGTCAGCGCATAACAATTGCAAGAGCGATACTGAAAAATGCGCCCATAATAATCCTTGACGAAGCCACGGCATACACCGATGCGGAAAATGAGGAGCTTATAACAAATGCTCTGAACGAGCTTACCAAGGGCAGGACTGTCATTATGATAGCCCACAGGCTCGGTACTATAGCAGATGCAGATAACATAGTTGTGCTTGACAGCGGCAGAGTTTCGGCAAACGGTACACATGATGAGCTTATGGAAAGCAGCAGTATTTACCGCAGACTGTGGCAGATGAGCCTTGAAGCAGGCAGCTGGAATATCGCCGTAAAGGAGGGCGCTGAAAATGTTTAAGTTCATAAAGAAAATAATGGGGCTTTCGGGCGAGTACCGCCAAAAGCTTGACCGTGCTTATGTGCTTTCTTTTTTTGAAAGCCTTGCGTCAAATGTTCCCATATGTATGCTGCTGTATGTTCTTATGACCATAATGAACGGCAGCTTCGGCAGGAATACTATCATCATTGCTTTTGTAGGTATCTTTGCAGGTGTTATCCTCAGAATGATATTCCGCTACCTGACCGATGTGAACCAGTCCGGAGTGGGATATGAGATATTCGCCCGTGAGCGTATGACCTTTGGTGACAGGATAAAGCGTTTCCCAATGGGATTTTTCTCTGAGGGTAATATCGGAAATGTAACTTCCGTAATTACAAACGATATTTCCTTTGTGGAAGAACACGGAATGGATACCCTCGGCAAAATAACAACTTCCGTTATCGGCATCGGCATATCATTTGTCTTTCTTCTTGTGCTTAATGTATGGGTAGCTTTGGCTATGGCAATTACTACTGCATTGTTTTTTGCGGCATTCGCTGCAGCTCACAAGGTCGCTTCCGAGGAAGCCGTAAACCAGCAGGAGGCACAGAACAAGCTCGTCGGAACGGTCATTGAATACATAAAGGGAATGCCTGTTGTAAAGGCATTCAACCTTGCGGGAAAAAGCCACAAGGCAACATCGGAGGATTTTCTCAGACTTACCGAGGCTCAGATAAAATTTGAAAAACGTTTTTCAACGCCCATTATCGTTTCGCAGTGCATGACTGGACTTTGCATTTCGGCAGTTATTTTTATCTGCGGATATGTGGGACTTAACGGCGGAATAGAGCTGCCTTTTGTTCTTGCAATGTCAGTGTTTGCCTTTGACCTTGCAGCGCCCATGCTTGCACTTATAAACATAACTGCATTCAGAGTTGCAGATGCTTCCCTTGACCGTTATGACAGAGTGAAGCAGACGGAGGTAATGGACGACAGCGGAAAAGCAGTCAAGCTCAAAAATTTTGATATTGATTTCAAAAACGTAACATTCGGATACAGTGAATCTGCTGTCATCAAGGACATGAGCTTCCATATACCACAGCACAGTATGACCGCACTTGTGGGAAAAAGCGGCTGCGGAAAAAGCACCGTCGTAAACCTTATTGCCCGTTTCTGGGATACCGATTCGGGTACGGTAAGCATTGGCGGAACGGATATAAAAGCAATGACAATGGAAAGCCTTCTCGAAAATATCAGCGTGGTTTTTCAGAACGTATATCTTTTTAACGATACCGTGTTCAATAATGTTGCTTTCGGAAAAAAGGGAGCGACTAAGGAAGATGTTATCGCAGCCTGCAAAAAGGCTCGCTGCCATGAGTTCATATCCGCTCTTGAAAACGGGTATGACACTGTGATAGGCGAGGGCGGTTCAACACTTTCGGGAGGTGAGAAGCAGAGAATATCTATTGCAAGAGCAATCCTAAAAGATGCCCCCATAGTTCTGCTCGATGAAGCAACAGCCAGCATTGATCCCGATAATGAAGCATATATCCAGCAGGCTATAACCGAAATGGTAAAGGGAAAAACGCTTGTTGTAATTGCGCACAAGCTTTCGGCAGTAATGGGAGCGGATCAGATACTTATGATCGAGGACGGTCGGATAACCGCAAGAGGAACACATTCTCAGCTTCTTAAAGCGAGTCCTGCTTACCATGAGCTTTGGGAAAAGCAGAAGCAAAGCCTTGTCAGATAATTTTGATCATACAAAACCCGTGCCGGTGTATTTTGTCGGTACGGGTTTACTTAAATGACAATTCAGTAATGTCCATAAGAAACGAGTCCGATTTTTAAACTGTGTAAATGTCGAAAGACGTCATAATCGCTCTGGCATTATATCATAAAAATATCGCTGTCAAGGTTAAAATGAATGTCGAAGACAACCTTGACAGCAACAATTTTTATGATTTCTGGCAATTAAGAGGTTGTATTGCGTTGTAACTTGGGACACAATTTAAAAATCACAACCCACTCAATCATTTATCATCAATCAATTTTCAACGATGACTGATGATATTTTAAGTCATAATCTGCATTATTTTTGTGGAGCACTATAAATTGTAATCATAATCAGTCTTGATCTCGCCGAAGTCTGCTGCCCATTCGTCAAAATGATTGATACCGCAGTCTTTCAGCATATCTGCCTGAAGATAACGCATCATTGTATAAAGCTCGCACATACTATTGCTTACGGGCGTTCCACTGGCAAAAGTCATACCCTTTCCGCCTGTCAATTCGTCCATATATTTTGATTTCATAAGCAGATTGAAGGAACGGGCCGAACCGCCGCTTCCAAGTCCCGATACATTGTGCATTTTTGTTGCTGTGGCGAGATTCTTGTACATATGGCACTCGTCAATGAAAAGCTTGTCAAAACCAAGCTTCTCAAAATCAATAAAATCGTCCTTGACCTGCGCATCATTCAGCTTGTTGAGCTTGTCCTGATAGCTTGCAATAGAATTTTCGATTTTCTTGACAGAAAAGCTCTTTTCGCCATACGCAGCTGCACTCTCCACTTCTTCACGAAGCTTTGTAAGCTCTGCTTCAAGATACATTTTTTCACGTTCGGGAGATAAACCCATACGGTCAAACTGCGTGTGACCGACAATTACAGCGTCCCAGTCATTTGCCGCTATTTTTGCAAACAGCTTCAGACGGTTTGCTTTCTCAAAATCCTTTTTTGTAGCCACAAGTACATTTGCATTGGGATACAGCTTTCTGAAATCATTGCCCATCTGCTCCGTAAGACTGTTTGGTACGGCAAACAGAGATTTTGTGTGCAGTCCCAGACGCTTGCCCTCCATAGCTATTGCGATCATCTCATAGCTTTTCCCTGCTCCAACGGCATGAGCAAGCAGCGTATTACCGCCGTATAACGCTCTTGCGACAGCATTTTTCTGATGCTCTTTGAGTGTAATATCTGTATTCATTCCCACAAAATTAAGGTGTGAACCGTCATATTCTCTGGGACGAATGGAATTATATATCTCATTGTATGTCTGCACAAGCTTCTCTCGCCTGTCGGGATCCTTGAAGATCCAGTCCTGAAATTCGGACTTTATGAGATTTGCGACCTGACGTACTGCCTTAGTCTCTTCCTGATTGACAACAAGAATATAGTTACCCTTGTCATCACGCATTTCATAACCATTTTCATCTTTTTTGCGGTCCTTGACCTGAAGATCGCTGTTGTTCAGAATTCCTTCAAGTATCTTGTATGCGTGCATACGGTGTGTGCCGAAAACATTGGTTGCCGTATAATTTTTCTTTGAAGCCGCATTGACATCTTCAATCTTCCACTCGCCTGCAGCTTTGCTGTACTGAACAGTCATTTCATTCCTGCCTGTCCAATCGGGATTGAACTTTTCGCAGATAAACTGCCGTATATACTCGGGAGCTATCCAATGAGAACCCAGCTTTACTGAAATATCCTTTGCTTCAACTCTCGTCGGGATTGCTTTTTCAAGAGCCGCCCTGTTTTCCGAAACATCCATACCCTCGGGAGCATTGTTCAGCTCTGCGATTTTCCTGCGGATATTACCTGTCAGGTATTCGTCTGCGGTCACATACTTTTCCTCCGCCTGCGGAAGTCTGAAAATCTGTCCCTTTAGGTCGGCTATCATTCTGTCCTTATCCATACCGCAAAGCTCGGACATAAAATCGAAATCCACCTTTGCTTTTTCAGCTACGGAAATAATAAGCGCTTCCTGTGCTGTTTCAACGTGTTCGGCAATAGTCTTGGGCTTTACCGTATTATGCTCGAAAATGTCAGCCTTGGTGTATGTGCCGTGCTCCTTATCCTCATTTTCAAGTGCGGAAAGCAGCTGGTAATCATCATCACCCTTAAATACGTCCTTGTTCTTTTTATCGGAAACAAAGCCGTATTTTGCTACAAAAGCATCATATACCTTGTTGAGCTTTGCTCTGCTCTCGGATATAGCCTCGTCAAGTGAGCTGTCGGCATTATTCATCTGCAAATCAAGCAGTTCACGAACTGTATCACGCAGCTCAACCATAGCCACTGCTCGGGCAATTTTATCCTTGCCCTTACCCTTGACAGGGACTTTCTCCATAGTGTCCCCTGCTTCTCTATAATAGAGTTCTCCGTTTACAGCCTGAAAGCTGAACTTGCGGGATTCTGCAGGTGCAGGGATAACATCGGAGGAAACTTCATTGACCTTGCTTTTCAATGCTGCCTTGTATTCTCCCTTGATGTTCTGTACCGCTTCGAAAAGCAGATTTTTCAGCATAGACGGATCATCAAGCTTTACTGTGACCTCATTACCGAATCTACCCGATACTTCCTTGAAATCGCCGATAACCATTTCGGGGTGTTCTGCAAAATAATTATTCACATCAAAACCATCGGCAGATACACCAAGCTTTACCCAGCCTTCCTTGTCGGGGGCAATTTCAATAGGTCTTTCACGCTTCTGCAGGAAAAGTATATCCGATACCACTTCTGTACCCGCATTTGCCTTGAAAACTGTGTCGGGCAAACGAATAGCACCAAGCAGTTCCGCTCTCTGTGCAATATACTTGCGGATATTGTCATTTTCCTTGTCCATTGTTCCCTTTGAAGTGATAACTGCAACCACTCCGCCGGGGTGAACTTTGTCGAGAGATTTTGCTATGAAATAGTCATGGATAAGGAATTTGTTTTTGTTATAGTCCTTGTCATTGACCTTGTAATTTCCGAAGGGAACGTTGCCAATAGCAACATCAAAGCTGTTGTTTGCAAATGTGGTTTTCTCAAAACCTTTTATCTGAATATCCGCATCGGGATAAAGCTGCTTTGCTATTCTGCCTGTAAGGTCATCAAGCTCAACTCCGTGAAGCTCGCTGCTACGCATATTCTTGGGCATTACACCAAAGAAATTTCCTATACCCATAGCAGGCTCAAGTACCTTGCCCTTTTCAAAGCCAAGGTTTGCAAGTCCTTCATATATTGCATTTATTACAACAGGAGAAGTGTAATGCGCATTAAGGGTTGAACGTCTGGCATCGGAATATTCCGCATCGTCAAGTACAGTTTTCAGCTTTTCATATTCATTTTTCCAATCGGAATTGTTCGGGTCAAATGCCTGCGGAATAGCTCCCCAACCTGTGTAGCCGGAAAGTATCTTCTGCTCTTCGGAAGTGGCAATTCTGCTCTCTGATTCTATCTTTTTAAGGGTTTCAACGGCAGCAACATTGGCATTGAATCTTGCCTTTGGACCGTTTACACCTAAATTTTCATTGGTAATAACGAAATTATTTTTCTGTGTCTCCACCGGAGACTTAACATCATCAGCATGAGAATTATTCCGTGTATCCAGTGGAGACTTGGCATCATTTGCATAAAAATTATCACTTGTATCCAGTGGAGACTTAACTTTTTCAGTGCGCTCCGCTGCTTCTACAAGGGAATATCCACGCTCCGTAAATTCAGAAAGTGTAATACTTTCCATAGTGTGGAATAAGCTTGATGTTTCTTCAAGGGTTATCATATTATCGGAAATATCAGCAATACGATAAAGCTCGTCACCTTTTTCTAGAATATCTCCGATAGCAGGGTCATAGCTGTAATTTGTTCTGTCAAGTTCATTGATTGGAATTTCGAGAAAATCCATTGTTTCCTCGATAAACAGAGAATCCTTCATAACAAAGTCAAAATAGTTATTGTCAAGCTTACGAATATTTCCGTCATGGTCGGTAAGTTCAATATGATATTCAGCACTTGAAACACCACTGCGCATATTTTTCAGATGAGCTTCAATTTCTGAAAGCATATCTTCGCCAGATACACTGTTTTCATCTTCCCATACATCAACTGAAATGCTGTTTGTTCTGTTAAATGCGTATTTTGTGAAAGAACCATCCTCATCTGGAGTGTAGCTTGCGGTTATCTCTTCAAATGCGGGATTTTCCACATCGCTGAGATCTCTGTCATTCCATTCTATCTTTCGTACCAGTCGGATAGTGTCATATTCGTTTATGTTGATAGGCTCTTTTTCCTTGCCCAGAAACTTATCCGATACATCTACAAATCCGAATGAATCAACATAATGCGCTTCATCATTCATAACGATAATATCCGAAACGCTGAGTGAATGCCCCTTGAAATCCTCGGGACGGTCAATGTTAAACTTGGTATAGATAGCTTCCAGCTTGTTGCTGTCCCCAAAATCATCAAGGCTGCCCGTATATACAAGGTCATAGTTTTCGGGCTTTGCAGGCTCACCGTGTTTTTCGGCAAGGGTATATCCCTCAAAACGTATAGCATGATTTTCTGGATTGTTTTTTAACTGATATATTTTGTACTCATTATCCTGCGGAGGATTTTCAATGCCGTATTTCTGCAGGATCTCATGTGCACGGATAAGGTCTGTGAAATCTGTATGTTCATTTGCATTGTCAATAGTCAGCTTTGCCCTGCGAATACGGTGGTCAATATCCTTTTGAGTGATATATTCTCCCTTTTCGATGAGTTCAGATATAACCTTTGCAACCTCATTCCATGTGAAATTTTCCTTGCCAGTGGTGAGAGTTATCTCGATACCCTTGGAGTCATGGTCTGCGAATCTGACAGGACCGTCGCCGCTGTGACCGCCTATGCCATATTCTTTTTTAAGAAAATCGACAAAATCTTTCTTTGATGGGTTTGCCTGATAGAAGTCGGCTACTCTAAACTTTCCGTCCTCAAAGCCTGTGCCACGCATGACCTCGTTATGTATAAGGTTTTCACGGGAAACATTGTTCTCGTTTGCAATGAGATACATAAGCTCCTTTGCGTGTCCCCAGAGGAATTCCGATGTTCTTCCCGAAGCTGTGTCCGTAACGGAAAGTCTGTCATCGTGCGGCTCAAATTCAAGAGCATAGGTATAGCCCATAAGAGAAATATCCGTATTTTTCAGGGAATTGAATATCTTCTTTGTATCTCCGATAGAAATATCCTCTGTGGGTTCAAGTCCCGCCGACTTGATTATCTCACGGAAAACAGCCAAAGGATTGTTATTGAAAAAGCTGTTCAGCGTATTGTTTTTTCGTGTAATTTCTTCACGCTGTTCGGGAGTAGGCTCGGTTATGCTGCCGACAATAGCATCAAGAATTTTTTCATCACGCTCGGCAATGTATTCACCAATATTTTCCTCAAAATACTTCTCCGCTTCACCTCTGCGCATAAAGCCGCTGAAATCGTCATTTATGGGAGAAAAATTGCCCTGTGTATCCTCTTTCTCAATGTCAAATTTACCGTTGGAATTCTGGGATATCCAGAAGGTTTCATCGTTATATTTTGCAAAATAACTTGTAGGGTTTCCGTTATCGTCAGCAGATTCGGGAATGGGTGTCCACTCTATTTTCGATTCATGCTCTATGCTTTCTTCCTGTTCGGGTTCTTCCTCATCAAGAAGCTCCTGTGGAGTTTCAACGGAATAGCTTTCCGATTCAAGGCAGAGTGCATCGCTGTGTTCCATGACTTCCTGCAAATGTTCGGAAATATATGCACATTCCTTATCATCTGCACTTACAGATTCACTGTCCCCGCCTATCTGATAAAATTCGACATTTACATCAGCAAACTGCTTGCCCGTGCGCTCAATGTACTCCTGATACTCGTCAAGAGCTGTAATATCGTACCTGCCAACATAGTTTCCGACTACAACCGGTTCTTCATCGTCAATAGTGACAACGGAAAATGTCAGGGTATTGTTTTCAAGGTCAAGTGTTTCTGCAATATCATCAATACCCTTTATATCCTTAAAAGAAACGATAGGATTTTCCGCACCGTAAATGTGCATAGTCTGCTCGTCGATATTTACATCAATAGCAGCAATGCCTTCGGTCTGCGAATACTGTGCAAACTCAACTTCGGTTATCTGAGTTCCGCCAAGCGCACATAATTCCATAAAAAGCTTGTCGGAATTTGCAATAGCATTTCTTACTGCTTCTTCGGTAATATCGTTTGCAATGTAATATCTATCCGTATCATACTGTGATACCGCAAGGACAGCCTTGACCTCTTCCTTTTCGGGATATTTCTTTTCAAGCTCCTTGTAACCCTCTGTCTGGAAATAGTCAAAATCAAGGAATGATAAATCCTTTTCAATCATATCCGCAAGGCTAGCATAAATATCGGTTCTGACAATTTCACCGTCAATGCTGTAGCTTACAGACTGGTCAACAAGATTTGCTGTGACCTGAAATTCATGCTCACCCTCATCGCCCAGAGTTGTATAAACAAGTCCGATATTGCTAAGATCAGAAAAATCCGTGCTTTCATCGCCGTATTCCCTGATGTGAAAATCTTCAATATATTTCTTTGCCATATCAAGCTCGGATACAACTGCTTTTTCACCATTGCCAAGATACTGTCCGTTCCTGTGCAGCTCGTATTTATCCACATTTGATGTAACGGAATATTCCCTGTTGCCCATATGCTCAGTTTTGGAAATGCCCACATCATTGGGGTAAATACCATTCATGGAAACAACTTCAACATCTGCGCCCTTGTATCTGTATCTATCGCCGACTGTAATATCTTCGGCGGTTCTCTCGGGTGCAGGCTGCTCCTTTTCAATGCTCTTTGCTTCATATTCACGAACAGTATTTGCAAACAGATCAAGCAGTCCCGGGTGAGTGGTAAGGTAATTAGCGTTAATCCCCATACGCATATTATCGGCGAGCTTTCCTATAATTTCATTTCCCCAGTTATAGTTTTCCTTTGAAATGCGTCCGTCAAAATCTTTCTTATAAAGATTTGCAGCAACAACCACCTGGATCCTTTCAAGGGAATATCTTTCCAGAAGCTCTGTCAAAGCTCCGTTGCTGTTAAGAGTGTTATTATTGTAGTGCTTGCTCAGAAACACATCTATATCATGAGCACACGCAAGATTCTCCTTTCGGAACAATGCTATATTTTCTCTGTCAATAGCTTCATTTATCTTGTCAGCAGTCAGTTTCAGAAGCTCTGCAACATCGGAATAGCTGTTAAGATATTCATCACTTGACCAGTCATCATAAAGATCATTAAGAGTATTGGGTGATGAAAGCAAGGCATTTATCTGCTTTTCGGAAAGATCAAGATTTTCTTCGGTTATGTATGTCTGGATATTATCCTTTGTGCTTATCTCATAAGCCGATTTAATAAGCACAGCCGGAGTTTCCTTTTTCATATTATCAAGAAAAGCTTTCCACTCTGCTTCAACCTTGTTTGCAAGCTTTTCTTCGGGAGTGATGTTATCATATTTTTCATGATAATCGGCAAATCCATTCCACGCTTCGTCCACAAGTACATTTCTGTCCTTGTCGATTATGATGCCGAAGGTTTCATCGCCGTACTCCTCATTTTCAAGCAGAAAAAGCTCTTTTCCGTCAACGATTTCCGTATCGACAACATACCATGTACCTTCATAACCGTCGATAACAAGTTCATCGCTGTCGGCAGTAATTTCGTCTTCAAGTGATTTCTTTGCTTTCTGTACGGCGGGAGTGTGCTCTTCAAGACATGCCTGAACAGTCAGTTCCTGATATCTTCTGACAACGCCCTCATGGGGATTGATATATGATTTAGCATAGTCCTCAAAATATCTCGAATGGGTATCAATAACATTCTGCCTGCAATTTTGATAGATATATTCAAGGAAATTGCCAGAGTTGTATGCGGCAAGAACATCATCTTCTGTGATAGTGATGTCTATAAATTCACCATCGCCGCCGTCACCCTCTTCATTGAAATATACCCATGAAAACGCTTTGCTGTCAGGATTGTAGAGTATATCATTGGGATAAAGATTATCCACATGAGGAAATCTTGTCTGAATAATGATATTTTTTTCGTGCATCTCCCTGTCCGCTGCACGCTCTTCATCGTTGTTGCCCCACTCCATAAGCTGCCACGTGGTGTTGGTGTAACCTATGTCATGTCCGTCCGCATAAGCAATCGCATCATTGACGTTTGCGAATGTGGGACACTTGCCCTCATCATCAAGATATACAGCAACTTCCTCCCCCGTTTCGGGATCATATTCGGAAATGTAATAGTCCATATTTTCCTCGTCGGAAACGATACGGAAGAATGTATTTTCCTCGATGCGCATTGCCGTAGGATGGAAAAACTCATTGTCAGGGTCAAGGAACATATTTCTTGCTTCTTTCAGACTTTCAAAGCCTGCGGTTTCCCCTGTCTGCATATTTCGTATATTCACAAAACCGTTTGTATCGGCAATACGCTCATAGCCCTTTTCACGCAGCTCATTCACAAGATCCATATTCTGAATGTTATCAATTATCCTACGGACAAAGGCAGCGTTGGTATCATCGACAACGGTCAGAGTTGCATTACTGCCGTTGAGCCTGCCGCTGAATTTCATCTTTCCGTCACCCGAAAGAATGTTTGCAACCTGTAATGCTGTTTCCGCATCGGTGTTTATGTACCTTCTGTCAGCGGGAGGGAGATCCTTGTATGCTGTGTTTCCGATAATTCTCATATTATCGTTCTGCTGAGGGAGTGACTTCATAATATCAAGTACCTTTTCCCTGTCGGCATTGCTTACGGTAATTGTGTTTTTGTAACCAACGGTTGCGGAAAACATAATATGCCCCGCTTCCAGTCTGTCCATTACCGCCTTAATGTTCTGCGCCGTAAGATTTATGAAGGAACGCTCATTTGGGGCAAGCTTTTTGTAGTAATCCTTATTGATGTATTCGGGCATATATGCTCATTCCTTTCCGTTATTTGTACATTGCTTTTATGTCGGCAGCGGTTGCTTCCTTTGGAAATACACCTAAGATATCCATGATATCATTATAGGAAAGATTTCTTTCCGCACAGAATCTGTCCATACGGCTGACCTCGTCTGCGTGAATTTCCTTATTGACCTTTGCCATCTGTGCTTCAATGACCTTGGTTCGGTTTGCAGCAGACTTCTCGTTTTCTATGGATTTTGCGTGCTTTTCTTTAAGAAGCTCTCGCTTTTCAAAAAGCCTTTCCATACGATTGACAGGAGTGGTTTCTTTCTTAGGTTCAATATTGGAAGTAACGTGCTCCAGTGGAGCACGAACCTCACCGATCACCTCGTTTTCTCTCATAAATTCATTCATACTGCATTACCTCTTATACCTCTTCAAACCCGTCAAGATCATCATTTCTGCGGTACTTGTCACCCGTGAAATAAAACTCCCTGACAAGAACATCGGTAGTGTTTCTCCTGATACCCTTTCTGTCAACATAATCACCCGTGGTAAGACTGCCGCTGATAGCGATCATATTGCCCTTGGAAAGATTATTACAGATTCGCTCCGCAGTCTTTCCCCATGCTGTGCAGCGGATAAAGTCCGTGAACTTGTTTCCGCCTGCATATCTGTCAACAGCAACCTTGAAATTTACCACAACGCCTGCCGAGCTTCTTACAGGTCTGAGTGTAAGATCGGTTGCAATTCTGCCCATGATATTTACGTTATTCATATTCGTACCTCCTGCGTTATCTCGCATTGTTATCTTTGGATTTATTATTTTCCTGAGTTTTTTCGGAATGCTTCTCGGCATATTTGACCTGAACCTTTTCCGCCCATTTTCCGATATTCTCGACCGCATCAATAAATGCCTTATCCTTTACAGCATCAAGGGTGATCGTTGCCTTGCCCTCTGAGAATTTCGCCGAAACGGTCACACCATCTTTCTGCGCTTTCTGAGTGATGTTAAAGCCTGTTTTGGAATCGGTGTTTATGTATGCTTTGTTTTCGATATTTTTGTACTCGTTCTTATTAAAGAACTTCACAGTCTTTTCGGGAGCTTTTTCGGCATCGGGGAACTTTTCGGAAATTTTGTCAGCTATCTTGTTTGCGGCATCGGCAATGGCTGGATTCTGCTCTGCCACACCCTTTAATGCTTCGATAACCGTATTATGATTCTGCTCCTTATCCTCATTGATAAGACAGGTAATAGCAAACTTCTTCATCTCATCAACCATTTTCTGATCCTTGTTATCTCCACACATAACCTCTGCTGCTTTCAGCGCAAGGTATTTGAGGTTGGTAAGCTCATTGTTGTTTACAACCCTGTTTCTGCCGCTTTCCTTTGCATCGTAAACAGCCTTGTCAGCTTGCTTGAACTCCTTATCAAAAACATTTCTTGCATTTTCGGGTGTGACCGCACCCTTGGGATCCATAGTGTGAACACCCATAGAAACCGTAACCTTTACATCAAGAGGCTTGCCCTCGTGCTGAATGTTATGGACAGTATTTTCGATAGCGGAACGCAATCTTTCAGCTATATCCATAGCAGCTTCGGGTTCGGAATTTATAATACAAACCATTTCCTCGCCGCCCATACGGAAAGCGCAGTCCGCACCTGCCCTTGTACCCTCCTGCAATACATCTGCAACACCTTTTAGAATAATATCTCCTGCATCGTGACCGTATGTATCATTTACATTCTTGAAATGGTCAATATCGCACATAATGATGTTTACGGTCTGACCGTCATTAAGATTTCCGCACATGGTATTGGAAAGATACTCGTTAAGTCCCTGCCTGTTTTTCAGATGTGTAAGCTCATCGGTAATTCTTCCCTGATGCTCAAATTCTTTCTTGAGGGCAAGCTCCACGGTATTTACGATCTGACAGCCCTGGTGGAAATTGTCATAGTCGGCTGGAGTAAAACCTTCGGATTTTTCCGCTACAATAACGCCCACGGATTTTCCGCCCGATGATACAAGAGGGATAACAGCTTCTTTTCCGTCGCTCAAAGTATCCTTGCTTTCAAAAGCATTTTTCAATTCTTCCGCATTCTGTTCCGACTGCCAGTTACGGTAATCTCCATGCGAAAAAAACTTGTCGTTTGTATTGTCATAGCAGTAGAAAGTAGCCTTGTCGCAGTTTGTAAGCTGCTTTGTGACCGATTCTATTTCGTTCATGGTATTTTCAAGGGACTGACTTTCCGTAATTGCGGAAACAAACTTGTTGACCGTATCGACCTGATTTTCCAACTCACCGAACTTGCTTTCAAGCTCGGCATTTTTCGCTTCAAGGGCAGCCACTCTCGCAAGCAGCGCCTGTAATTCCTGTTCGCTCATTTATGTACCTCCGTTCAGACAATGTAATTTGCATATTCAAAGCCATATTCTTTTTCGTCATCACCCTCTATAATGGCTTCTGCAATTTTATCAAGGGTGTCCTGAAGCTTTTCAAGATAAACGCAGAATTTATTGAAAGCGGCTTTGCTTTCAAAGGTGTATATAGCATCTGTGCCGTATTCCGACTTTTCCTCATCGGTCGTGAGATAAACGCATGACATACCGACAAAAACCGCATCAAAAAACTCCTTTGTATGCTGTTCTCCGTCAATGCCGTAAATGCGGATATGCACTTCCCGCTGTTCTTCAAGAATAAATATTTTCATGAACTGCTGCTCTCCTTTCGACTGCTTTTGCTGTTTTTGAAATCAGCCTTTTTTTGCTTTATTTCTTCTGCTTGTGCTTGTTTTGCCTTAACTTCGGAACTGGCATTGCTTTTAAGCTCGCAAAGCTTCTGCATAAACTTGTTTTTGCTAAGCTGTTCTTCTCGGAGCTGTACCTGTTCTTCAATCAGCCGCTTGGCATATTCCCTGTCCCGGGGCTTTATCTTTTCCCACTCGGATTCGGGAGATACTGCAATTTCCGACTTTCCTCCGATAAGCTCTTTTCTGATCTTTTTATCCCTCGACCACTCCGATATGGTTGTCCAGATATCGTCAAAATCAAAAGGTATCTTGCGGAAAGTTTCGTTATCCAGGCGGTCATATTCCTTATCAGTTTTCATAATGAAAAAATATATTTTGTCACCGTGGGTAACTTCCAGAACGGTTTCGGGGAGCATTGCACGTCTGCGCAAATATCTGTCCAATGCAATATTCGTAAGCTTGGCTTCATCATATTCCGTTTCTTTTCCGACAACCTCTGTGAGATCATCTTCAAGTACTTCAAGAGCCGTGTTTTCGGGAACGTTATAGTCGAACCAGCAGGGAAATTTCGTGCATATCTTCCGCCTGCGGGGATATACTCTGATAGTGAATTTCATTTTGCATTTATGTACATATTCCTCATAGGCATCAAGGAACTTATCGTCAAAAGGAATATTTTCAGACTTCACATACTGCAAAAATTCTTTGTAGTATGGCTTTTTATACACCGCTGTCAGATATGCAACGTCCTTAATATCCAGCAATACACAATCTTTAAGGCTGACCTTCTGCGGCTTCTCCCCTCTGAGCAGCATTTCCACATACTCTTTCAGATCGTTGAAGTCACCGTTTTCAAGTCCGCTCATAAGGTCTTTCTTTTCCAACTTTTCAAGAATATATTGCTTATCCTCACACTTAGCTATGGCAAATTCCACATCATTTTCAAAAAGCATCTCCAGATATTCCTTATCTTTCAGATGTACAAATCCGTCAACGATAAACGTGTATCTGCTGTCAAAAAGCGCAAAGGCAGACTGTACATCTATCTGCTGCATATCATCGAATTTCTTTGAGTATATGGCACAAAGCAGAACATTGCGGATAACGTTCCCGTCATATTTGTCCTCTGCGTTTTCGGAAGCCTGCTCAATCAGTATTCTTTCGATCTCTGCAATTTCATCGGCATAATTATCACAATCACCTGCCATGTATGCAAAGGTATCATTGTCAAGATAACCGCCGCCGTAAAGAATAAGAAGTGACGCCAGAGCAGGAGAAAAATCCTTTGCCGAAAGTATATCCTGTATATCATCTGGCAGCCTGCACACAGAAATATTTTCAGGCATATCCACTCCGAAAATATATGAAATGAACATATCCCGCCAAAGCTTTTCTTTCATCTGCGGAGAGCCGCAGAATTTATATAGATTGACTTCTTTAGCCATCGTTCTTTTCCTCCCTGAAATTGACGTATTTTCCGTTGATACTCATAGAATATCTAACTTTCAGCAGATTGCCGCCTACCTGTTTCTTTATCTTGTAGAACGGCTTGCCTTCAAGCACGTCCTTGACATTTGCGGCTGTAATGGATATTTTGTTGAACCTATCTTCCTTCCATATTGCAAAGCCGCATTTATTGGAGCAATAGAAATTCTTATCACTCTCATAAACATCACCGCCGCACTTCGGACATTTTCCGAGAGAGATTTTTTCTGTCTGAACTCTTTTCAGATTGACGTATTTTCCAGTGTCCTCAAGGGTGTAATCTGAAGAATATATCTTTCCGTCCTTCGCCTTTGCTCTGAGTTTCACAGACTTTCTCAAAAGCAATGTTTTCAGATGTTCCGCTGTAATGGTATCTTCAATAAACTTGTCCTTTTTCCATACAGCAAAACCGCAGCCGTCCTTGCCAGATTCGCAGAAGAAATTCTTTTCACCCTCAATGATGTTTTTCCCACATCGGGGACAAATTCCCACAGGCTCACGCTGATTGGGATTGCGATAATTAAGCGGCTCTCTGTGACGTGACGGACTTTTCTCATAATTTACAACCGATGTTACAAACGCCTTTATTTCATCAAGAAACTTTTCACGGTCAAAGCCTTTTTCCTTGATATTGTTGAAAGTCTGCTCCCACTCTGCCGTTCTTTCAAGGGATTTAAGGCTTTCGGGGAGAGAATCAATAAAATCTCTGCCAAGCTGTGTTGATACGATATTTTTACCGTTTCTTTCGGCATAGCCTACGTCAATAAGCTGCTCGATAACGTCTGCTCTTGTGGCTTCCGTTCCGATACCTTTGCCTTTGACAGCGGCTTTCAGTCCCTCATCGCCAATGCGGTTGTCGATGTTGTTCATAACCGACAACAGGCTTGCATCTGTGTAATGCTTCGGCGGCTGAGTTTCACATTCCTTTACATGAATATCCGAAGGTCTGAACGTGCTGCCCTGCGTATATGAAACGAGAGATGTATTTTCCTCCGCTTTTTCGGTATCATATTTTTTCCAACCCATATCCAACGGCTTCACGGTTTTCAGCTTGTATGTAACATCATTGCACCAGAATTCATAGTTGGTTTCCGTGTATGTGTACGGCTTGTCCACTGCACAAAGCAGCCGATTGACTATGAGGTGATACACATTCCTCTCACGCTCCGTCAGTCTGTCAATGTTGTCTGCATTATCTTCTGGAATTATTGCATGGTGGTCATGTCCTTCCATAGCCTTGTCATTTACAACACGGCTGTCTAAGTTCAGTCCCTGCCCAAGCAGCTTTTGACAGCGTTCCGAATACTTCTCGTTTGCTACCATATTGCTTACGATCTTGATGATCCTGCTTTTCATATCCTCGGAAATGTACTTGCAGTCGGTTCGGGGATATGTGGTAAATTTCTTTTCGTAAAGGCTCTGTGCCGCTTCAAGAACTTCCTTTGCGGTATATCCGTACAACCTGTTTGCTTCCTGCTGCAAGGTTGTCAGCGAATGTAACAGCGGTCTGTTTTTGCTCTTGTTTTCCGTGATCGCAGAGCGAACATTTACGTCTGCACCCTTGCTTCTGGCAAGCACATTTTCTGCTTCTTCCCTTGATGAATATACCTGTTCGGAAACAGCTCCATTATCCATTTCAAGACGATATGATACAGTTTTTGAAAACTTTTCGATTTCCTTATCCCTCTGAACAATTATGGAAAGAACGGGAGTTTTAACTCTCCCAACTCTGTGGGGATATTTATCCAGCACTCCGTAAAGGCGGGAAAGATTCATACCGATAAGCCAGTCCGACTGTTCTCTTGCAAGTGCCGCTTCATACTCACCGTCATAATCGCTGTCGGGAGGAAGATTTTCCATGCACTTTCTGATTGCTTCATCGGTCATTGAGTTGCACCAAAGTCGATACACAGGCTTTGTACAGTTATTTGCATGATAGATATGACGGAAGATAAGCTCACCCTCACGTCCCGCATCTGTGGCACAGATGATTGACTCTACTTCGGGATGGTTTATGAGCTTGCCGATTATTCTGCGGAGTCCGTTTGTACTGTCACATTCTGGGAAAAGCTCAAATGTGTGGAACATGGGCAGCTCGTCAAGTTTGTATGCCTTGCTGTAACCGTAATCCTCGGGCATTCCCAGGCTATACAGATGCCCTCGGGCATTTACAACATAATATCCGTTACCTTTATAGCAGAACTCCTTTCCGTCATATTCTTTTTCTGCTGCGCCCACTACTGCCGCTATTGTTTTGGCTGTGGACGGCTTTTCGCTTATGATAAGCTGCATTAAATCATTCCTTTCTGTTGATTTCTGTTGATTTTTTTTGCTTTTTATGATAGAATATATTTATCGAAACTGTTCAAAATATTTATCCATATAGGATTGGAGACAAATTATGTCTTTTAATGAAGAAATACTTGATTTGCTTGTACAGGCAAAAAATAATGTAAAAAAAGCTGTGAATATCTCTATGGTTTACACCTACTACGAGATTGGCCGCAGAATCGTTATTGAAGAACAAAACGGCAATGACAGAGCTGAATACGGCAAACACTTGCTTCATGATCTTGCCGATTACCTTACTCCGAATTTTGGTAAAGGATATTCAGCTGATAATCTGAAGTTGATGAGAAGATTTTATACTGTTTATTCCGGCGATAAGATTGGGGAAACAGTGTTTCCCCAATTTGAAAATCTGCCAAGCACTGAAACAGGCAGAAAATTTTATTTAAGTTGGTCACATTATTTGAAACTAATGAGAATAACAAATATTGATGAACGCCATTTTTACGAAATAGAGGCTGTAAAAAACAAGTGGAGTCTTTCTGAGCTTAAACGGCAATTTGATTCCTCATTATATGAGCGCCTTGCATTGAGTACCGACAAAGAAAAGGTCAGTCAGCTTGCTCTTGAAGGTCATGTAATTGAAAAATCCAATGACCTCGTTAAAGACCCCTATGTTCTCGAATTTCTTGGATTGCCTGAGCTTCCTGTGTATTCAGAAAAAGAGCTTGAGTCAAGGATCATAGATAATCTCCAGAAATTTCTGCTTGAATTGGGTAAAGGATTTACCTTTGTCGGCAGGCAGCAGAGGATAACCCTCGATGAAGATCATTATTTCATTGACCTTGTGTTCTATAACAGATATCTGCGATGCTTTGTTTTATTTGATCTGAAGATTGGTGAACTTAAGCATCAGGATCTGGGACAAATGCAAATGTATGTCAATTATTACGACAGAATGGTAAAGCTGCCCGATGAAAACAATACCATTGGAATTGTTCTCTGTAAGGATAAAAAACAGTCGCTGGTAGAAATGACACTTCCCCAAAACAATACTCAGATTTTTGCAAGTAAATATGAAACTGTTTTGCCAAGCAAAGAAGAACTGAAAAAGCTGCTTCAATCAGAATAATAACTTATCTTTGGATTACTTTTCTTCCTTTCCACCTGTCTGTTTCAGCCTATCCTTATTATGCTCCACAGCAAGAAGTGCAGCGGACAGTGATGCAAACACAACAAGATGCAGCTTGCTGTCATTCCAGATATCTTCAAGTAAAGATCCTTCCGCCTGTTCGGTCTCAGACTGTTCGGGCGGATTTTCTTTGCCCTCCTGCCACTGTCTGTAACCATATCCGACTGCCGCCAGAGCTGTCACGATCACAATGACCGCAACAGCACGGAACCACTCTTCCTTTTTGTATCTGCTTATGAAATTCTTTGCTGATCTGAATGGATTATTCATCTCTGTCCTCCCCGCCCATCGGCGTATCCACACTCCAGTAATTGTTGGGTATCTCCCCGTCATCGATAAGCTTCTGATAGAATTCCTCTGCCTTTGCAGTATCGGCTGCACCGAATCTGCGGTAGTCGACTTCGGTAATATCAAGCTCCTTGTTTATGAGCTTCATGTATTCCTCAATGAGCTTTTTGAAGCTTTTCTCATCAACGCCGTTAGCTTCCGAGTCGGTGACCTCCATTATTTTTTCACGAAGCTCATCGGCAGTTTTACACGGACCTATCTCACCCGACAGATTATCATGACTTCCGTCGCAGTAATACTCCCACGACTTATCTACAAGAGTTCGCCTGCAATTCTGTCCGCTGCAAGTATTTCCGTGAGTAACATTTACCGTGATGCTGAAAAATTCGGTTTCTTTGAAAAAGTCCATAATGTCCTGCGGCGTTATATTCAGTATCTGCTCCGCATCGGGATCACTATCATCGGAATTGATTATGCTCATAGATTTGTATAAAGCTATGTATGCAAGAAGCTCCTCGGCAGACAGCTCACTGTCAATTTCAACATTATCGAAATGGTTTGTTCCGACTATTGGCATTCCCGTAAATTCAGCCGAATCCGCACAACCGTTTCCGCCGCCTTTGTTCTTGGTTTCGTAATGCTGCCTCTTGGTTTCCGCAGACATCGAATCATCAAGGCTTTCCATAAGTGCGTTGTATTCCGCAAGTGCCTGCGGCATTGCAGCATCAATGGCTTCGGAAATTGCCCTGTTCATTGCCTGAGCTATCGCAGCACGTTCCCTGTCATTTTTCGCTGCCGCCAGACTTGCCGAAAACTGTGACTGGATCTCGCTTACTATGTTCCGGCAATATTCGCTGAAAAATTCAGAGAAATCCAGATCTGGTGCGGGATATTCGTATGTACCACCGTACCAGTCACCATAATTAAAGTAATAGTACGCCTGACAAACGTCCATGTAGTTTTTTATCATCTTGGTGTAACCGTCAATGACCTCGGCATTGCTTTTGGCAGTATATTTTCTGTCATCTTCTTCACCTTCATCACCTGCAAGCGTGTAATCAAAGGGCGAAAGCCAGCCGAAAAATACGGCAATTACAGCAAAAATGATTATCACAATAATGATTGGGAAAACCGCTGCCGCCGCACCTCCACCGATGAGGGCTTTTGCCGCTTTTTTCTTTACATAACGCTTCCCCGTACCCTTTGCGGTATTGGAAACAAGCTCTGGATTGTCCCTGTTAAAATCAAGAAACATTTCTTTCTGCTTGTTTTTTCGCACAGTTTTTATACGGTCAGCATAGAAACTTTTCTGTTTTTCCGCAACACGTTTGTTATGCAGGAAATTTCTGCGTTCCTCACGGGACATATTTTCGGCAATATGCTCATCTTCGGAAATACGATGTTCGACCTTGAAACCGTCCTTATGTGAATCCACATATTTGGTCTTGCCTGCTGCCTTGTGTTCCTCGACAAATTTCCTGTCCTTTTCGGAGTTTTCTCCCTTCATAATCCTTGCGACCATCTTTTTAGCTTCAACAGCTGCAAGGGTTGTGGCAATATCGGGAACAGCAGAGCTTACGGAAGAAGAACCGCTGACAGCATTTCCGATACTTTTTACTGCATCTACTGCGCCGTTACTACTGAATTCATTACGGATAACAATATCCGCAGCGACTTTTCCGACTTCACCTCTGCCAAGCTGACCTGTGATAGTCGCAGCGGAGGATATTTCATCAAGCACATCTCTGTGCCGAATATTTTCCTTTGCCTGCTGTTTATATCTTTGCTCCGACTGATATCTGCTGTTTGCCTGATTTACCGCATATTCATGACGTGCATTGTCATAACGGCTGAAATCAGCGTGTTCGGAATTGCCTGTAAATCTGCTTTCAAAGGACTGTTCTTCCTTCTCCTCTGACTTTTCAAAAACAATTTTGGGCTTTTCCTCCGTCTTTTCAACCCTTTCGGTATTATGAAAATCATCAGTATCAACAGGAATAACAGTAGCAGTATTTATGCTGATTGCTTCCTTGTTCTGCTGTGCAAGAAATGCCGCACGCTTCATACGCTGTGCCATTTCGGGAGAAATATCCGAAGTGCCTGTATCAGCGTTGTTTTCCGCACTTCGATGATGTGTATAATTGCGTGAATCAGGCTTTACAGAATTATTCTTAAAAGTTATACCTGTACCCACTTTTCCCTCGTACTCCAGTGGAGCACGAACTTCATTATTAACCTGACAACGAACATTCTGATTGGGTACATTTCTCGGAAAAACAGTTCCGTGGTTCACAACCCTGTACTTTTTTCTATCAAAATGCCTTGCCCCGAAAGAAACGCTCTGCACCTTTCTCTTATCAAAAGAGGAAAGGGAGTGCTTTTCATCAGTATCATTTTTGCGTTCAACTGTTGCCATAAAACATCTCCCTCTCTTTCGTTATGAAGTTTTGGCTTCCTTCTGCGCCATTTCTTCCTGAAGCATCTTTGCTGTTTCGCTGAAGTTTGTGGTCATCATCGAATAAAGTTTGGTATTCTTCGGGAACTCATCATAGAACGGTATCTTGGTCTTACCACCTAAAACAAGAATTCCATGTCCCGCAGGAGTGTCATTTACATACTGAATTTCAGAATCTGTGAAATGGAGAATATCCTGAAGCTTTGCCGCATCGGTAGGATTCTGCTTGAGAAGGACAAGAAATTCTGAGTTACTGAGCATTGAACGGGACTTATCATCTTTCAGCAGATCTTCAACATTCTGCGTGATACCCGTAAGCACACCGCCATACTTTCTTGCACGCTTCCAGAGCATTCTCAGGTAATCAAGAGAATACTCGTCCTGGAATAAAAGGTGTGCTTCATCGAAATAGATATATGTCTTGCGCCCCTTATCCCTGTTCTCGGAAAGACGATTCCAGATGTAGTCGAGGATAAGAAGCATGGACTGTGTTTTCAGGTTGCCGTTCAGGTCACGAATATCATAAGCGATAAATCTGTTCTTGGTATTTACATTTGTCTGATTATCAAAATATTTCGCAGAACCATTGACGTACATATCAACCGTAATAATCAGCTTGTCCTTCATGTCCTTGTTGATGTTCTCGGTTTCCTCCTTCATACATTCGAGGAACGTTCCCAGAGTAGGCATATCCGCAGGATCAAGGGTTGTGAGAACATTGGACTTTGCATAAGCCTTACGAACACAACGGTCAACGAAAGATTTCTCCTGTGCGTTAAGTGGGTGCTTGCTGTCCATACAGCTTATGAAAGAATTCAACAGCTGGCATTTGTCTGCAATGATGTCAATTTCCTCATCTTCAAGAAGTCGGAAGTCGAAATCAAAGGGATTGATATGATTCTTAGAACCGTTGCTGAACTTTACGACCTCACCGCCGAATGCCTCCGCAAGCTTCCAGTATTCACGCTCAGGGTCGATTACCAGAATATCTGCGTCCTCATAGCCGAGAAATACATTGACTATCTCACGCTTGACGGTGAAAGATTTACCCGAACCCGGGCAGGCAAGCACAAATCCCGAAGGATTTACAAGTCCCTTCATACGGTCAAAAAGAATAATGTTGTGCGACAGCATATTCAGACCGTAATACACGGAGTTTTCCATCTGCATTTCCTTAACATTGAAAGGCATAAAAATTGCAACGGATTCCGAAGGCATTGTACGCAGCCAGCCGAACTTACGCTGATAACCGACAGGCAGACAGTCGCACATACCATGCTCCTGCTCCCATGCCATTTCACCCTTTATGCAACCGCTTCTTTTAAGTGTGCTTTCAATGACCTCAAGGTTATTGTTAAGCTCCTCAAATGATTCCGCCTTTATGAGTATCTGCATATTGGTCATGAAAAGCTTCTGGTCCTTCATAGTGATCTTGTCATAAACCGATACCATCGCATCACGCTGATTCTTGATACGCTGGGGCATCTGATTGCTGAAATTTCCGTGCTGCGCTGCCTTGACTTCACGCTTTGCCATATCCGTATCAATAGCCGTTATCTGGTGCTGAACGAGCTTTCTCGCTTCGGCACTGTCATAGGTTTCAATGTTCGTCGTAACCATTATCTCAATACCCGTTGCAAGCAGCTCCGTAAGTATTTCCGATGTAGCCGTACTCGGATATTCTCTTATGTAAATGGTCTTTGCATAAGTATTGTTGAACATGAAATAGTCTTTCTTGAAATCGAAATAGTCCGGTGCGCAGTAAAGCTTGTCAATACCCTTTTCATAGTCCTTTTCGGTAAGCTGCGGAACGGGCATATCGTCTGTACCTACAAAGAAATCCTTCAGCATTTCCACACGCTCCTGCGATGTAAGAACCCGCATATTTGTATTGCCGATACGATTGAATGTATTCGTAGCAGTAATGTCCAGCGACTTGAATCTGCGCTTTGCGGTTTCTTCATCGGGAGCCTTTATTGTGAGAGTAATATACATGTGCTTCTGTATAGCGTTCTGACCTTTGCGGATATTTTCTTCAAGCACCCTCGAATTGAACTCATAACGATATTCAAAAAGATCATCAGCCTTCTGAGGAAGAAGCGTTTTCTTCTTAAAATCGTCAATGTTTATCTGACTGTTCCAGCAGCAGATCTGGCAGTCAACGGTGTCATCAAGAATTGAAATAAATTCAATGTATCTTTCAAGGTACATATACTGCTGCTCTTCGTCCGACAGATTGAAGTTTATATCATCAAATGTGTAAGCCTTGGAGTACATTTTCCTGCCGAGGAAAAATATATCATCGGCAAGGATTTTCTTGTAAGGAATAGTGTTCAGAACCTTCTTTGCAAAATCCTTTTTCTCCTTTTCCTTTGCGACCTTCTGACTGCGCTTGTCCTTTTTCTTCGGCTTATTCGCTTCAAGCCTTGCCGCATCACGCTCTCGGGCATTCATATTTTCCTTTACATCATCGTTATTTTCGATAACACCACGCTTGGGGCGGGTGCGTCTTGTGACTGCAAGAAAAGCAACAGCAAGTGCGATTATGGCAGCAGGAACGCCGACAACAGCAGGATTGCTCTGAACAAATCCCATTACCCCGTTTGGAGTTTCGGGGACAGCAACAACCTCCGTCATTTCGGTTTCTTCCGCAACAATATCCGTAACCTCCGCCGCTTCTTTTACAATTTCTATAACAACAGATTCTGTCGTTTCAGATACAACGGCTTCGGTTTCGACTGCGGCTTCTGTTACAAGCGGATCCTGCACGACAGCTGTTTCTGTCACATATTCTTGCGAAACGCTGACCTCACCCACTACCTCCGCCACTTCTTCCGCTGCTATGCTTGAAATCAGAGCATCGGGGTCTATGCCTTCGGGCAGTGTCATTGAGGAAGATGCTGCCTCCTGTTCTGTCACTTCCGATCCTGTTTCAGATAAAACCGTTTCCTCGGATATTTCCGTATTATCAGTAACGGCACTTTCCTCGCTGACAGCGGTTTCTTCACTTACGGGAGCAGCGGTCACACTTTCTGTGGGAGCCGTTGTCCCTGTTACGATCTCATTTTCGTTCAAAGGTTTCACCTCTTTCGCTTCATATTTTTCTTTTCAGCCTTGCGTTCTTCTTCAAGCTGCTGAATATATATTTTACTTACCATATCGTGTATCTCCATTTCCTCGGGAAGATATTCCATTCTCCTGCGCTGATTGGAAATGTAAAATTCCGAAACTGTTGCAGCTATCTTTTCAAAACCCATACCGTTGTATTTCAGAAATCCCACCGCAGCAAGCGGAGCTATGAGTGCAATGGTGATATACACCAGAATATCCGTAGATATGAATTTGCTTCCCACAAGGAAAACGAGAACCGCCACAACTATCATGAGTACGGAGCAGATAAGCTGACGGCTGTTCATACCGAAGAAAAACTGCTCCTTGTACTCGGTTACGTCCTGTGGTACATCAGCTTTTATCATCTGTATCACCAAATTCCATCTGCTCAAAATCTTCTTCAGCAGCCTCGGTCTTTATCCCGACCATTTCAGCCTGAGTATTGCTGTGATACTGCTCAATAAGTCTTGCGACCTTGCCGTTGCAGGAATTGTTCTCCTGCAGCATATCCTTTACCTTTGCAATACCGTCCAGCACTCCCATATCATACTGGGAAAGGGACATAAGTGCTTTCATTGAAACCATAATTATTAACTCCTAAAAATTTGATGTTAAATTTGCCATGAAATTTATCTGCGAATATTGACTTTTTGATGTTTATGCGGTATAATATATGTAATGAAAGGAGTGCTGACTATGCCAAATATTGTACCTATTTCAGACCTCAGAAATTATTCCTCTGTGCTTGATAATGTTGCTGTCGGTTCGCCTGTGTATCTCACAAAAAATGGCAGAGGCTGCTATGCGATAATCGACATAATGGAACAAGAAGAATATGAGAAAACCAAGGCTGCGCTGCACCTGATGTGTGAGCTTGAAAAAGGCAAACGTTCCGGTGACGAACAGGGCTGGATCGATTCTTCAGATGTTCGTAAGCATTTCAGGGAGAAAAACGCATGAAAGTATCTGTAAAATTCTCTCCCGAAGCGCTGAAGGACCTTGACGAGATTTACGGCTATATTGCAAATGTTCTCAAAAGTCCCGATGCTGCAGACAATACCGTAAACAAAATTCTGGACAAAACCGACTTGCTTTCCGATAATCCCGAGATCGGCACTCAGCTGTTTTTTGAGAATGATCTTTTCAGCGGTTACAGATACATGGTTTCGGACAATTATCTTGCATTTTACCGCATATCAGCCGATTCGGTATTCGTTGACAGAGTAATTTATGGCAAACGTGATTATATGAAAATACTTTTTAAGTGATTATTGCACCGGTGTTTTCCGGTGCTTTTTTTATCCACCTAACGCTCTCTTTGTAATTTCACTTGCCTTTGCAACCGTAACAGCCAGCATTATCACGCATAAAACAGGTGTTGCATACTGCATGATGTGCATAAGCAAGCCTTCGTTTGTAAGTCCGCTTGAAAAATCAAGGGTCAGATTATTGGAAATTGCGTTGAATGCTTCAAAGCATATCGCAAGCACTCCCCACTGCATTGATACTGCAGCGAAATTTTTGATGAAGCTGATACCCGTTGAACGTGCCTGTGAATTTACCAACGTTGACAGCGCAACGGGTGAAATAGCCGTTAATATAGCCGTTTCAAATACCACGCCCAGCATGCTCACTACTATGAGAGAATACATGACAAACATCAGTATTATGAGTATCAGCAAAATAAAGCTCATACAGATATAGTTTATATCCAGCGTTCCCGGATCTATCGTATTTGCCGTTGCCGCCGCTGCGAATGACGAGCTTATGTTTGAAAATGCCGATGAGAAATCCACAGTCTGTTTCAGAAGTCCCGATACCGCACCGACTATGTTATCCACGTTCTGCACGATAAGTGCGCTGACTACCAGCTTCATTGCAATTCGTATTGCACCTTCGATACCCCCGTGAAAGTCAATGTTGGCGCAGTATGTAAATGCTTCCATTGCAAAGAACAGAGTAAGAAGTGCCGTTCCCGCAGCTTCAAAAACATTTATCGCCGTGCCCATACTTGTTGTGGCATCAAAGCCTGAAATGGTCTGAATAACGTTTGCAAAACCGTCCGCTTCGGTCTGTAAAAGCTCCTGTGCTTCGGTAAAGGCGGTTTCCCAGAAGCTTGGCTCCGCCATAATTCATTCCTCCCTCCGTTCCCATAACAGAAGCCGGAAGAATACCGACCTCTGCCATGGGAGTTTATCTTTCGGTTTATGTATCAGGATCCGCCGAGAGAAATTGTGGAAGGAACGATTGCTCCGACAGCCGCTATAATTGCACCGCCGATAAGAGTCTGGAATCCTCTGGTCTTACCGTCTGCGTTATCGTCCTTGAAGCCTACACCCGTCTGAATGCCGCCTACGACTGCAACGAGTGAGCCAAGTCCGATCACACCGGGACCGAGAATACCCATGATAGCGTCGATCATTCCCTGTGCGTCCGCACCGTCACCTGCGGCGTGGACGTTAAGCGTACACATTGATACCGCCGCAGGGACGACAAGTGCCGCTCTGCCGAGCTTTGTGTTCATTGCTCTTCCGGCGGCATTTGTGGCTGCCACCATTGCCTTTGCGCCCATGTCATTGATCTTGTCATGGACGGCTTCGATTGAATTCTTGATGTTCATGCTGAACTCCTCCTAAAAATGTTGTAAAATATTTATATAAACAAGCTCCGCCCGGATTTACACGCACGTTCATGTATTACTTTTCTGCCGAATCCGAGCCTTGCATTGGTGCGATAAAAAAGGGACTTCAAGCCATACGTTTCCGTATAACCTAAAGTCCCTTGACTGTTACACATTCCCTTGAATGTGCCTATTCAATTTTCAAAATATGCGGCTTCTGATATACGATAGTGATTTTATCTTTCACCATTTTTATAACAACATCATTGCCCTTTTTCAGAAGCTCCGATATTCGTTTCATCTGTTCATCGGTAAGCACTGCTTTTCTCCTTTCCATAATAATGTGCATATACAGACGGTCTTTTTTCACGGAGAAGCTCCCTGTAAAAGTCCTGATTTTCCATATACTTTTCCCTGTCACAATAAAACGGACAATTTGTTTCTATCCGTTCTTTCAGGGCAGTACAGCCCACACCGTATCTGTCATTATCAGCAAAACAGCCCTTGCAGTTATTGCTCATATCATTTTCATCACCTTCCTATGCTGCCGTGAATATTTCCGTGCAGCCTTTGAATTTTTCTCTTATTTCATAGGGTATATCCGCCATTATTTCTTCCTCGATCACTGTCTGTTCTTCGTCCGGGAAAACACAACGAACTTCCACAATATTTGAATCATCGGCAATTCCCGTGTCAATAAAATCTCCAAGCTCGATATATTCCGTTTCGGGAAGTGTGAACATATTGTCCTCAAGGATATATATGTAGGGATTTTCCGTTTCCGACTGTCCATCTGTGGCTTTCCAGCGTTCGCCAAGCTCCGCATATCTGGGGTGATTGGCTATATCGAATTTATGCGTAAAGAACGGCGGCAGACCTCTGACCATAACAATGCAGTCATTGTTATCCATAGCCGATAATTCATCAATAGTCGCAAGCTCTCGTCCGAGAATTGCGTTATTGTATGAACTGCTGCCCTGCTTACCCTTTGTCTGATTTATGCTTTGCTGGTCAATAGTTTCCTTGCCAAGCTCCTTTGATACATACTCATTTGTAAACTGATCCTTACCACCGAGATATATCATGGTATCACAGTTGCCGCCGAATTCTTCCCACCCCTCCTTATACATTTTCTTCAATTGGGAGAGATTCTGGAGAATGATCTGAATAGAAATTTCAAACTTTCTGCACGTTGCAAGTATTTTATCTATCTCGGGAATTTTACCGAGATTTGCAAATTCATCAAGCACAAATCTCACATGAACAGGCAGTCTGCCCTTATACAGATTTATTGCTCTGTCATACAGCGTATCAAAAAGTTGTGTGTACATCATTGCAGCAAGAAAATTATACGTTGTATCCGATGACGGGATTACTATGAAAAGTGCGGTATATTCATCGCCAACTTCTTCAAGGTGGATATTATCCGTACAGGTCAGATTTCTTACATCGGGCAGCTTGAAATATTGCAGCTTTGTGGTGGTGCTTATGAGTATGGACTGCATTGTTTTTCCCGCAGCCTGTTTAAACTCCTCATAATACTGCACCGACAACGCTTTCGGGTCAGCTTCCTTTCGCTGGTCGAATATGAGGTCAAGCTCTGACTTTTCCTCTTCCTTACCCTCAATAACCTTTGCCTTGTGGATAAGGTCAAGCACACCTGCAAAATTCTGCTCTTCCTCTGTACCTGTTTCAATCAGCAGAAAGCATAGCGAAGATAACAATAATCTTGTTGCATCGTCCCAGAAGGGATCTCCGCCGCTTGCACCCTCTGCTTTGGTATTCATCATGAATACATTTATCATTTTTATGACGTTGTTTGCATTGATCTCGCCGTTGTAATCACGAAGATAATGGAACGGGTTATAGTTGGAGCTATGCTTCATGTCATTCAGATTGAAAACCTTTATCTTATACCCGTGATTCATAAGCATTTTACCGCAAGCCTGAACAAGCTCACCCGATGGGTCGGTAACAATGTATGATGTATTGCACATCAGAAGATTTGGCTTTACAAAAAATCTCGATTTACCCGTTCCCGAACCACCGAGAATGATCTGATTCAGGTTAAGCATTGGCTTGATTTTTGATGCTTCCCTGCTTTGTGAAACTATATCCTTGACCGATACCTTTATATTTGTATCATGAGATATTTCATTTGAATGCTGATTTTTCTTAGGGTGTGATTTGGTCTTGGCATTCTTTTTCTTATCTTTTTCAGCTTCATTTTTATCACGCTTTTTGCGGTCAAGCACAAGCATAATATCCGAAGCACAGATAACATTGTTGTAAAAATCATTGGTATCGGCGATTATGTCCTTTTCCGCCTTGCTGCCCCAGCGTGCCGAACCATGTTCGCTGCCCTTTCTGTGATAACGCTTTCCGTCACCCATAAGGACATACATTATTACTATAAGGCTTGCAAAGAATCCGAGGGCAGCCGATTTTGTTGTCAGTCCGCCACTGAAAAGGGAATTGAAAAAGCCGTTTACCGTTGCTTCATTCAAATATTCGTCCGAATTTGTAAGCAGCTCAAATATCTGTATCTGCCCGTTATCTCCTGCCGACATATCGAGCATATATCCCATAAACACAACTATGGGCATTGCCAAAATGCAGCCGATGACTACAGCATAAAAATACGAAGATATTTTCTTTTCGGGAGCACCTATGTTAGCCATATATCACCGCTCCTGTCCCACCGATTTGATATTTTCTTTGAGCTTTTCGCCGCCTGCCTTGACCTTTTCCATAAGCATATTTTTTGCGTTTCCGATAAGGCTTGCGAGATTCTGCTTATCCGGGTACATAACCTCCTGTTCAGCTTTTTCAAAGGATTTCCGGATATCCCCGATAGTTTTTTCAGGGATACCCATTGCAAGCAGCTTTTCTGTGTCAAGCTTGTCCAGGGGCATCATTTCCGATTTTCCGTCATGGCTAATTTCGACATACTTGCTTGTGACCTGTGATACAGTCACATCATCGCCAATAGTTTTAGACTCGGCTGTCTTTACAATATCATCGGCAATGAGCTGTTTCATTACAACGGCAGCGGAAATATCATCTATGATATTGAACTTATCGTGCAAGGCACTTTCCACGTCGGCAAGAGAGCTTTCCTTATCTATTGTCATATATTTGTACTCGTCCTGACTTTCACGGATAAGCATTATCCCGTCATCGGTCTTGCAGAAGCCGCAGTCTTGAAGCTCCGCATTTACAGTTTCAAATGGAGTGATCTCAGACGGGATAATTTCATTTTCCTGTTCAGGCTCGGATATATCACTGTCACGATAGCTGCGGACTATCTTATCCGCTATCTCCTTTGCCGATATTTCGGAATATCCCATCTGTGAAAGTGCCGCCTGCACTTCCTTAACAGGCATTACGGGAAGCACTGCAAAGCTGTTTGTATTCCTATCCATAACACAGCATTTTGAGCCTTTTTCTTTGGGTATCTCCCCTGTCATGCACACTTTTCCTACAATTGCTTGTGAAAGCTGTGACTGTGCAAGATATTCTCCTATGTTCGGAATATCCGCATAAACCACTTCGGTCTTTTCCCTTGTGTAATTGAAAATTTCTTTCTGCGGCTCGCTCAGCTTATTATATATATCTTCCATAAGCATATCCGCAGTTTTTCCTGTAATGCCGTGTTCTTTGAGTGCAGTCCTCATAATATCGGCATTATCCAGCTTGACGCTGATAATTTCGTTCTTTTCCTTATCGAAAAGATTCACCCGTTCTCTGCCCTGACCGTGCTCATAAACCTTTGTACCCTTAGTTGCATGAGGGTGTCGGGTATTGTATGACTTGGCAAGTTCTTCGCCGATTCGTTTCTGCTTTATTTTTCCCGAACTGTCATATACGGAATACTTTTTCTTCATATCGACCTCGGTCTTTATGGACTTGCCGCCGTTTATTATTTCGCATTCGGACTTATCCAGACGGATATAGTCCTTGCCCGATGTATTGGGTACATGAAGAAAATATGTATTTTCATCGGAAAGCTCGGGTACAAGCAGATTTTTTATGTCCATTGATATGGTATTATCCGTAACGTCTATCCGATACTGTTCGCTTTCCGAAAGGGATTTTGCATAGTCCTCTCTTACGCCTGCGATTTTGTCCTCGATATCCGTGCTGTAAAATACTGCCGTTCCCTTATCCGTCATGGCAAACTGTATACCCAGATTACCGAAATCCGCTAACTTTGCAAGCTCCTGTGCTTCTTCATCGGTTACGATATATGCAGCATATTCGGGGTTATCCAACGGCGATAACTGATCGTATCGGACAACATCAATGTTGTTTATCTCATTAAGCTGCTGCCGTACATCTTCCATTGCTTTATTATACTGTCCCTCAAACTCCTTGGGAACAACCGTCATATATTTTCCTTCATCTGTTCTGAAAGCGAAAAGCGGAATATCATAGCTGCTCATAATATCGGAAGTGACCTTCATTTCTTCTTCGCTTATCTTGTCATTTCCGTCTTTGAGGATAAACGAATCAGGCTTAATCTCAATCTCCTTTGACAGCATATGCTGTGACGCAAGTGTCGCCATATTCCGCTGTGCAGAGGGGATTGCAACATAAACGCTGTTGTTATCCTCAATGCCGCCTGTGAAAAATGTTCCGCCCATTTTCTTCATAGCAGCTTCAAACTGCGGCATCAGATTTTTCGATATGGGAAGATATTCAAAGTTCATTCCAAGCTGCTGAAGCTTTTCAAAGTTTTTCTTGGTGAGCTTACCCGTCTTTATCTTTGGCTTCTTCGGCGGTTTTGCGTCCTTTCGGTACTGCTTGTTGCGCTCCATATTTGCTATGAACTCCAGAAGCTTCTGTATGAGGGAAGCGCATACGGAGCAGGCATCATCTCCCACCATTATTCAGACACCTCACTTTCGGAAATTTCAGTCATTTCTTCGACCCTCGGGTCTGCATACAGATTGATGATATCGTCCTTAGTACAGCCGTATGAATACGGGGACATATTGAACATCAGCGATGCGTCCGTATCAATATCCTTTTCCACGGACTTGCTCCAACGGTTGGGAATATCCAGTTTCAGCACACGTCTGATACCTATATTTTCAAGAAAATATCCCGGATAAATCTCCTCATGCGCATAATCGGAATAGTTATGCGATACCTCCGATGTTGCTTTCAAAATATCCCGCTGTCTGACCGAAAAGTCATCATTCTCGCTTTCATAAGTGACCTTGTATTTTCCTGCCGTATCAATATACAGAAAATGCGTTCCGAAAACGATGCTTCTGTCCTCGCCGTTGTCGGGACCAAATATTTCATTCTCAATATCCGAATAGCTAACCTTTCCGCTTTTGTGGTCTTTGGAATAGTTTATGGAATTGGACGTATAGCCGAAATTGTAGTACAGCTCATCGGGAGTTGTGCCTATCTCTACACATATTTCTTCGGGAGTGGATTCATTGTTCTCTGCCCATATCTCCATCAGTTTATTTGGGTCAAGGCGGATAAGGTAAATTGCCTTTCCGTCGATATCACGGTTTATGTTGATGTTTTCGTTATAGAAGATCTCCCACATATCCGGCTGAATAAGACCGTCCTTGTCAAGTCCGATAGTCCTTGCATAGTAACGATAGTCGGGCAGGTCGGGAAACTTATCCTCATTAGCCATTCCCGTTTCAAACCATTCCACCAAGGCATCATGCTCCAGCTCTTCGGGAGTAAGTTCGGGTTCTTTGCTCTGCATACAGCCTGTGAATATGAGCGGTACTGCTATCAATGATAACAGAAATTTTTTATGCTTCATTTTCGTTTCCTCCGTTCTTTTTCTGTAATTCCATTATATCATATTCGATTTTTGGAAAAGGCGGAATTTTTCGTGTGCGGAAACGATGCGTACAAGTGCATATAGATGCGTAGAGAACCGTAGAGATGTCAAAATCATAGAATATCTTGTACTTATTTACAGATATTCCATACTTTTTGCGTGCCTAAACATTTTGTAAACAGTTTTGGGTATAAAAAAGACGGCTGTGAATTGCTCACAACCATCTTAAACAGAGTTATTCAATTATACCGTACTTTTTCATGCAATTTAAATAAATTTGTTCTATTAAGTGCTTAATCAAACAAATATTTATATACAACTCTGTTTTCAAAATTGCTTCCAAAACCTAATCTTATTCTCTTTTCATCATCCTTACTCCAAAATTCCGATTTGTGCTTTAATATTGTTTCTCTGTATTTATCATTATTTATGAAATTACACCACATATAATCTGCCGTGGTAATCTTGCTGTAATCAAATGAATCAGGATCAAATAAAAATTCAAGGTAATCTGAATCTTCTGTGTACTTTTTTAAGAAATCAACATCTTCTAAAGCAGGTATATGTTCGGTTAATAACAATACCAATAAAACTTCAATAGTGTCTTTTTGATGATCTGGATATGTATAAAGACCAACAACTTTGTTTTTTTTGTATTCTGTCAGTTTATTATCAAATATATCTTTTATCCTACCATTAAAAATAATCACTCCACTTATGATATATGTGTATATTTCCCGAATTGAGTTGCCACTGATACTATTTTCAATCCACGTCTTCCAACAATCATTATCAAATTTAAGTAAAATGCTACGTAAAACAAACGCAAAACGGCTTTTTTCATACTTATCCTTGCTTTCATCAATTATATTTACACAAGCATTGTAAATATTCTGATCAGCAAAATCAGATAGTTTTTCAATAAGTTTTTCGTATGCATTGGTATCATCTAAAGTATCTTTTATCAATTGATTGTTTACCATTAATGTCAATAATCTTCCATAAAGGCTATCACTTTTATCGTAATGCCTTTGCACATATATCCATATTGCATCTAATCTGTTTTGAAGTGTTCCTATATCTATTATTTCATCCGACTCAATCAATGTAATATACGCTTTTAATATTCGGTGTTTCTGATCTGATGTTAACTCAACAAGCGATATAAGCTTACTGAATACTTTTAAGTGTTCGTCAACATACATATTCCAAAAGTTACGCATAGAAACACAAAAGTTTTCAAAAATTTCAACAATGTCTACACTTACATCAATTTGAATTTTAAAAACCTTATAATGAGATATCCAACTATTAAAATTTTTAAACTTTGTATGTTTTACAATCATATCAATATCAATTAGATTGATTGGATATGGTTCTACTTGCGTTCTTCCCATTTCATTGTTTGAAAATTGATATTCGTCTGGATAATATGTACATAACATTGCTTTAATATACGGTTCACATATTTTTTCAACATTATTGAACCAATCTATCATAAGATAATTTTTCTTATAAAATTTGTAATAGTCGTATACTATGCTCTGCAAATCAAATAAATCTCCAAATATAGTTCCCCCCAACTTAGCGGTAGTTGATTTTTTCATATAGTATTCTTCATGCTTTGTTAGAGAATTATTTAAAGTACTTAACACATCACCATTTGTTCCATTCATCTTTTTAATAGTTTCAAACGTAGTGCTTTGAATAGCTGCGCTATCTAAAAAAGCTAGCAATTCTTTCCATAGTTCTTCATTATCAAAATTAAAATTTAAAATACGCAAAGAAATAGTATTAAACTCATATATTGCTATAATTATTTTTTGTTCAATAGTCAAGCTGTGATAGTCAAAATTCTTTATTTGTTCTTCAATTTCTTTCATACATTCCATCAATTCGACGTTCATTCTATAAATTAGCGAATAATAGTATGCTTTTTCCACTTGATTAGTGTTTTTATTTACCACGTCAAGTATTTCACTATATTGATTTTTTAGTGACCTTTCAAATAAAACGTCTTCTGCATAACAATTTTCTTCAATTTCATAGAAATCTGAATTTGCACTACATTGAATTGCGCACAATCCAGTTTTAGTAAAAGATCTTTTGATTTTATTAGATGTAGCATTTTGCTCTTGAAAAATAGATTTTATTAGATTATATTCGCTTACATCCATAAAATTCAGAGCAGAATTAATAACATTGACCCGATGTGAAAAACCACAAGCATTAATAAAATCAGTATAGCTCACAAAATTAAAGGATTCAAATTGCGATAAAATATTCAACAACGATTTTTGCAGTGCTGTTTTTTTGTCATTAAAATATGGCAATTTATCATTATAAACATATTTCAAGAAAGTATATAAAGATTGCCCTTGTTCTGATTTGAGTGAATCACATTTTGTAGCACCTTTCATATCTTTGTTTATATCTGACAAATTGATAAGTTCTATACCCTTATTTCCCCAATACAAAGTTTCTCTTTCAGGCTTTGAGATACTATTTACGACCAAATAATGGGGTGTTCTTCCTTTAACTCCTTTATCTTTGACAAAATAGTCTATATAACTCATAATCAAACTTAGATTGTTATCATTTAACGAATAACCAATAAACAAAAATGTTTTATCAACAAGTAAGGACTTTATATAAGTTTCAATAAGTGTATGATTTTGCGAATACTTTAAATAATCATCCTCTTTCAGAACAATTTCTTCAAGTTTATCTATATCACCATGCATTTTTATTATATACCTATGACCATTCTTTTCGAGCAGATCTCCGTCACATTCAATTACAGTATAATTACTGACATTTGGATGTTTTACATCTTCAATCAAATGGTCATAGTTTGTTGTTATTATGTGTTCAGGATTTAATTCGACTATCAACTCATCTATAACGTTAGAATCATATGATCTACAAAATTTCTTTTTCAAAAAATTATAATATTCATCTTTTCCTTTTGTATCATAAAAATACTGAGGTATTTTTAAAAACTCTTCAGCAGAAAAATTATGTTTCATGTGACATTTACTGTTTGAACTGCAGAATTCATATCCTTCACCACATTCAGAATAATACTCATATTTTATTGCACATTTTTCACATATATCATCATAACCTATTTTTATAGCAATATCCCGGACAAGTTCCCACCAAGAACAAACACCGGAATTTCTTGAAACACCGGCACCAACAAAAATAACCAACTTATTTTGATTGTTAATTTTTCTTATTTTTTCAATTTGTGAAATAATTTTATCCATAAAAATGCTCCTTGATTGTATATTGATTATATATACTAAGCTTCTGCTACCTGCTAATTTCTTATCTGTAATTATACACCATTTACCCCCAATAAATCAACTAAAAAAATAAAAATCACGGATAAAATTATATCCATGATTTTTATTTATTTGATTTATTTTTATTTTCTGATTAAATAACTCACCCTGTCTGCCAAAATAACACCCTCAACCATAACCGCCGAAAAAGCAACCGTCATTCCGACCTCAAGCCTCTCATCAATACCATCACTGTCAATCTGAACGATAAGCTCCTTACCACCCGGTGTCCTGACAGTAACATTGTACTTGCCCAATTCGATATGCTCCGGCTTTTTAATGACCTCACCTGTTATCATCATTTTCTTTTCCATTACGCTGTTTCCTCCTCGTTATTTTCAAAATAGTATGCAAGAGCCTTTTCTATGATAAGATTGGCTTCTTTCTTTGAATAGCTGCCAAGATACCTTGTGTATGTTGCCTTTGGAATAGTGACCTTTTCACCCTTTTCCTTGACAGCTTTTTCCTCTGCGCCGTAAGTACCATTCAAAACCTCGGCTATTATATCCTCCGACGGACTTGCGTATGATGTTGATATCTCACGCAGCTGCTTTGCCATTTTCATATCAATGACCGATACTTCCTGCTCCGACATTACTTTTACAAGCATGGTCTGCATCTCTTTCGGTAAATACGAAAGCTCCACAGCAGGACGTATCTTTATGTTTCCTTCATCGACCATGGCTTTAAGTTCCTTGGAAAGCTTGTTTATACGAAGCAGCCTTGCTATTGATGCTCTGCAAAGTCCGTATTCCTCTGCCGCACCTTTCAGATTATCCACTTTTCCGCAAGTCTCCGGTGGAGACTTAACATCATTTACATCAGAGATTTTGCAAGTATCCACCGGAGACTTGCCACCTTCAAGAACCGAAAGCTCCTTTTCTATCGCTCTGACTGCTGCGGAATCTTTCAGCCTTTTGTATATCATTTCAACAGCCAATGCCTGTTCAGATATTCGCAGTTCCTTGAAGCCACGCTGCATTGCATTCGATTCTATGACATATACGGAAGCAAATTCATCGGGAAGATTTTCCTTGACCAAAGCAGGCACATTTTTCTTTCCTACAATCTTCGCAGCATTTACCCTGTTATGCCCCGACAATATTTCATAAGTATCACTATCGGGAACATTGCGAACAATTATCGGAACCATTATCCCATAGTTCTGAACGCTCCTAACCATATCATCAAGCCTTTCACCCTCATAAAGCCTGAAACAATGATCCTTGTAGGGCACAATCTTTTCTATTGGTATATCCCTGACTGCATTTTTCATAACATCGGGTGTGCCGATAAATGAGTTCCAATCAAACTTACTCATGCCGTTATCCTCCTTACCACTTCATCGGCAAACTCTATGTATTCACCGCCGAGCTTTGAATTTGCCTTGAAACAGAGAGCTTTTTTCTCTTTGCTTGAATACGCCGCAGTTACTGAACGGGATATGTTCATCGGGAATACAAGTTCGCCGTAATTCTCCTCAAAAATCTTTCGGGTATCTCTGGACATTGCTGTGTTATCCACCATTGTTGGGAGAATGCCGAGCAGTTTCAGATTCGGATTTATGGTCGCCTGCACCAGCCCGATTATATCCGTTATAGCCTTCAATGCCTTGCGTGAGAACTCCTGTGTCTGTGCAGGAATAATAACTCCGTCTGCTGCCACAAGTGCATTCAGCACAAGCACGCCAAGCGATGGCTGACAGTCGATTATGATATAATCATATTCATTTTTTATGGTTGAAAGCATTCTTTTCAGCACAGTTTCCCTTGACATTACAGACACAAGATACATCTCCGCACCTGCAAGCGAAATGTCAGCAGGCAGATACTCCACACCGTCATTCTTTTCGCTGACCTGAATAATATCGTGAAGATCAACGTTTTCTCCTCTGACAAAACGCTCCATCATCTGACTGATAGTGTCGGAGGACTCCTCTTCATATCCGAGATATGTTGAAGCATCGCCCTGCGGATCAAGGTCAACGATAAGAACTTTTTTGCCTTTCATTTTTAACGCTGCACCGAGATTTACGGCACTGGAGCTTTTCGATGTGCCGCCCTTCTGATTGCTAAGGCTAAGTATCTTTCCCATAAATCTCACTCTCCAATCCGAATATTATCGACTTTTTTCTGCATAGCTTTCAGCACATTCACAAGAAACGCCGTGTCCGTATCCTCAAAATCCTCGTCCTCATCAAGACCGAGCTTAACATCTGGGATAACATGAATATCAAGGAAATCCAGCCTTTCACGGATATATCTTGAAAGTGCGGTCTTGATTCCCATTGCCATGTTCATATCGGTATCTGCTGTATCAATGATGTACTCTTCAAGGGCTGCAACAGTCATTTCCACCTGTTCATAGTCAAGGTCATCAAGGAAGCCTGCCATTGATGAAGCCGCAATGTCCTCCCACTGCTCATAATCGTCCTCAACCTCGCAGCAGTAACCGATGTCCTCGATAATATTCTGTACTCTCTCATAGCTTTCATCTGAAATTCTTAACATAATTCATTACTCCTTTTAGTTTTTATTGTCAAGGTCAATACCGCAGTTCTTTTTCAGAAGTGCTTTGACCGATTTGGTGGGTTCATAATGTGTGTTTTTCAGGGTTTCAAGGTATCTGCTATCTTCCTCCCTCTTTTTTCGGCGATTCTCTGCGGCTATGACTGCCTTTTCATACATACGCTTTTTCTTTTCTGCCTGCTGTGCCTTGACTTCCTCATGTGCTTTCAGAAATGCCGCTGCGATTTTAAGGTCTGTTTGCAGCTTTTCAGCTTCATTTTCCATTGTTTTTTCGTCCTTTCAATGTTTTGTGTTTTTCCTTATAGTTTTATATTACTACTTATATAAGTATATTTCAATAGTAATTTCAGACAAATCTTCACAAAAAAGTTTGTCCTGTCTGCTAATTGATTTACTTATATAAGTATGTTATACTGTTTATTTAAGGATCAATGTCTTTTGGAGGTATATTCATGCCCAAAAACGAAAAGCAATACGGATATTCCCGCAAATGGGATAAGGATAATATGCGAACCCTTGCCACCCGTGTCCGTACCGATGTTGCGGAGGATTTCAAGAAATACTGCGAGGAAAAAGGTACTTCCTGCACTTCCGAGGTAAAGCGGCTTATTGAAGCTGCTCTGGAAGAGTGGTACAAGGAGCTGGAAGAACGGGAGAAACAGTGTAAAGAATAAGAGGATTTGTGAGCTTTATTGACCTACAAATTGATATTTGGCGGAGTGCTATATTAACGTGAAACTCTTCTAAAGTTGACATGAAAATCATTAGAGCTTAGGAAAAGATTTCTGTCAACCTTAGGTTGCACAAAATTATAAAAAGTCAAGTTTAATGTGGTGGAAAAAACATGGGTAATATGCTAAACTTTATTTGTGAGCTTACAATATCAATTTGAAAGGGTAAATAATAATGAGCTTTGGAAAAAATCTACAGCATTTACGCAAACTTAACCGAAATATGACCCAGGAAACTATTGCCGAAAAGATCAATGTTTCACGTCAGACAGTTTCAAAATGGGAAACCGACGAGTGTAAACCCGAAATTGAAAAAGCAATAGAACTATGCAATCTTTTTAATTGTTCACTTGATAATCTTTTCCGTGACGACCTCTGTGCTTTTGACGAAGCATACTCAAATTTAAGAGCGGAAATTGTACCCGCATTTCGGTATGTGATTTATACAGTAGTCAGCTTCAATCCCGAAGGCGATGCAATTGACAGAATAAGAAAAATTGCAAAGGAACACGGCGACAACGCTCCGAAAATCATCGGATGGGATTTCTCATATCTTTCTCAGGAGCAGATAAACGTTTATAATATGCACGGATATACTGCCGCTTGGGTTTTGCCCGAAAATATAACGCCCGATGGTCTTGAGATCAAGGAGCAGAAGGCTCAGCGCTATGCCGCTGTACATATTGAAAATCCCTTTGACAATCCCTTTGTAATTATTCCAAACGGCTACAGAACCATTGACGAGTATATGAAAATAAATGGCTTGAAGCATTTATGCAACGGGATTATTCCTTGCTTTGAAACTGCCGGAGAAAGCATGGATATCTATATTGCTTGCGAATAAAGCGTAACGAAACTCCAATTTGCAGAGCACTGCAAGCGACTCCCGCCGCCTGCGGTGCTTTTCTATTGCTCCCAGTCACTCCCCTCTGTCATGTACAAGCCACTTTTCGATCTTCGCAGCAAAATACTTATCCATATCCATCGTCTTTGTCTGCTCGGTAACTTCTATCCTGAACCATACCTCCACAGGCTTGTTAAGATTCAGCGAGAAAATGCCCATAATGCTTCTGGCATCAACAGCAAAAGTTCCGCTCCTGACCTCTGCGGAAACAACAAACTTTTCCAGTCCGTTCATAACACCGCAGAACTCATTGACATCGTTTATCGCCTTGAAAGCAATCTTGAAAAAATATTCTTCCTCATACGACGAGTGGTTTCTCCTATTTTTCATAGTAATATTTCCTTTCCTGTTCGTGATTTTCTTCTATTTCAACAGCCTGTGCCATACGCTCCTGCTCTTTCCTTGCTTTTTCAAGTAGAAAATCGGAATTGTTCTGCACCTGCTGAGTATATGTATCATAGTAATCGGTAAGCTTGTCCCGCTCGGCTTTGACCGCCTTTATATTTTCATCAAGATTATCTGCCTGACCTTTGAGATTTTCAAGCAGCAGCTTCTTTTCCTGAAGATGTTCGGGAGCATATATACCCTTGTCCGCAAGATAGCTGAGTTTTTTCAGCTCTTCCCTTTCGGCTTTTGTCATGGGATTTTTCCTGACAAGCTCCTTGTATCTCGGAAAATCGGCAATGATCTTTTGGGTTTCGGAAATTCTGTTCTCAAGCTTTTTCTTGGCATTAAGCACTTCCGTATATCTGCTCTCCGCCTTGTCAACCACACTTTTAAAAGCATCAAGGGTGTGGATATCGTTGTCGTGCAGAAAATTCAGCAGCTCAAAATTTTTCAGAACCGAACGGTACGAAACATAATGCGGTCTTTCGGGTTCGAGTGACTTATACAGTATAATCTGTATCTGCCGCAGGCAAGTAGCATATTCTCTCTGAATGCCACTGTACTTATTTATCTCTGAAAGCGGCATCTCAAAATTCTTATGCTCAATGCGATAAGCAAGATGTTCAAGAAAATATCCGTCACCGAGTCTGTATGTACGAATGGCTTTTCTGTCAGGCTTAACTTTTATAGACAGATACTTTTTCAGATTTACGCCGTAGCCTTTTTCTTTGAGCTTCTCTGTAAGATCATCAATGCTGCGGACATCATCACGCATGACAAACTCATCAAGCTCAGCTTTCAGTTTTTCTTTCCAAGAGTTTCTCCGCTGCCGTGACAGATAATCGCCATACTTGTGATTGTAAGTTTTCTTCGGACGCTCGATAATACTGATATGATGTCTGAGAGCAATCTTGTCCGATATTGCCTTACATCGGTTCAGAGATTTTTTATCGGCTCGCCAAAGCTTTCCGTCATCATCATACGGACATACAACGAAATGATTATGGTAATGACCCTTATCAGTGTGAGTTGAGATAAGCACCTGAAACTTATCACCGAAAACCTCCTGCGCCCATTCCACTCCGATGCGGTGAGCTTCACTTTCCGTAAGCTCGCCGGCTTTGAATGACTGAATGTAATGATGCAGCCGCACACGTTCTTTTCCGCCGAGAATTTCATTTTTCATAAAAAGCGACTTCTTCCAAAATCTCTGACCGCTGAAATGTTCAAAGCTCTGCTCCATTTCCTTGTATGCAATATGCGGATCAGTTGAGCAGTTTATTGATGACGTGAGCGTATTGCTTGTTTTGTTTTCATTGGTCACATATTCAAGAAGTTTCAGCGGAGAACCATGAACCGCAATGTACTTTATGATCGGCATTGCATCACTCCAGAAGCACATTAGGCTTCAAGGGTCTGAGGTATTTTTCAAAAACCTTTTCAAGACGTGCATACTGTTCTCTGACTTCCTCCACTGCCTTGGCTGTGACCTCACCCGTTTCATTGGCTTTCTTGGCGATCTGGTTCAGCTCGTTGCCGATCATTCGGAACGGTCTTGTTACCTCACGAAGTTCAGCGAGGTCATATCTGATAAGCTTGCCCTGAATTGCCATCTGCTTCACATAAGCACCGGTACGAAGTCTAAGTTTCGCTGCTTTTTGTGAAACTATGGCGTACTGTTCCTCAGTAAACTTTATATGTTTTTCTATATATTTACTGCTCATATACCTGTCCTTTCTGTTGTTGGGGTCATAGGGGTAATTCCCCTGAAATGCGGATACTGCGATATCCGCCCCGAAAAAGTGGATACTTTTTCTACGCTTGCTATCTTCCAACTCCCCCGTATTTTTCAAATTTCTGCGTCTGACCTCTCGGCACCAAAATCATGCACTTTCGCATTTTTTCAAAAAGGGAGAATCCCTGACTCGCTTAAACATAAAGCATCACTCCTACTTAAAAGATTTTCCCGTTCTGACGTATGCGATGAACGGGGCTTTGGGTATTCTGTATATCTTTCCTACCCTTTGTATCGGAAACAATTCCGAATATTCATCAGCTCTTTTTCTGAGCGTTGACGGTGAGATGCACAAAATGGCTGCCGCCTCCGATGTACTCAGAAAGCTTTTTGTTGATTTTTCTATCTCCTCTAAGCTTTTGTTCTTCAAATAATCACCTGCCTTTCTGTGGAAATATTTCTTGAATCTTTTTGTTGAGTACGGTATAATCTATTTAACTGGCATAAGCTGCCCGACAAATCGGAATTTGGAGAGGTAATCTATGGACTATACAATTAGAAATATAAGAGAAGCTGAATATAAAATATTAAGCGTTTTTTTATATGAGGCAATATTTATTCCCGAAGGTGTCAAAGCACCTCCAAAAGATATTATTAATAAACCTGAACTACAGGTGTATATATCAGATTTTGGAAAGCATAGTGGAGATTACTGTCTTGTTGCAGAGTCTGACAAAAAAATTGTGGGTGCCGTATGGGTTCGGATTATGAATGATTATGGTCATGTTGATAATGAAACTCCATCTTTTGCAATATCATTATTCCCAGAATACAGAAACCATGGAATAGGAACTGCTTTGATGAAATCAATGATTGATCTACTGAAAACAGAAAAATATAAACAGGCATCACTTGCCGTTCAAAAAACAAACTATGCAGTTAATATGTACAAGAATGTTGGCTTTGAAATAACTGACGAAAACGAAGAAGAGTACATTATGATATGTAAGCTTTAATTCGTCAAATTCCAGTTTAATAAATTAAGAGGGATAAAATGAAAATAAAATATTTTGTTGCAGGAATGATTAGTTTAATTGTATTCGGATTACTGTTGCCCCAACCAATACAGGCACTATTTGTATATACTTCGTTAAAATCATTCTTTGATAGTCATTTGGTATTGTTGTGCATTCTTGTGGGTGCTGTGCAAGGCGTATCAGAAGAGTGTGGCTATTATATTATTATGAAAAAAATATATAAGAAAGATAAAAAGGAAATCTTACCTTTGGGGTTTGGCTTAGGAAGAGGAGTCTTGCATACGATTTTCGATATAGGTAGTGTAGTGTTTGTAATGACAAGTTTAGGAAGTGGCATGGTTGCTATCATTTTTAGATTGATAGGATTAGGTGCTTTGCTTGTATTAACTAATTTAGATTTTATTGCTTTTAAGAATAATAGAATTTATATTCTCGGAATAAGTATCCTTTTACATTTAGTAATGAATGGCGCAATATATGCGAATGAATTAGAATTACTTCATTTTTCAGACTCGCTATTCATATTTTGTTATTCTGCCTTTGTTATTGTTTTGGGTGGCATAATAATGAGATTAAATAGAGTATCCGTAAAAAAAGAGATTAATGCATAAATTCCAATTTATCGAGCAGATTTCGTATCACAGCACTCATAACGGGTGCTGTAATTTTTTACTCCAGACTTGCCAGCAGATTATACTCCTCGATCTTCCACCGCTTCAGCCAATCCCACAAGCAGCTTTTCATATATGCAGAGCTGTTGCGGATCTGATTTCCCTTTGCACTGCCCTCCCGAAGGATCTTGTTCCATTCAGCCTGAAAATTCAGAATAAAATCGTACAGATAATCCTCCCGTATCAGCTCATTCATCGTTTCAAGGACTTCCGAATAACCGACAGTACGACCGTTGTGAGTAAAGCTGTCAGCCATGATCATATCGCAAATCATATTCAGCGTGATGTCCAGAAATGGCTTTATGCTTGTCGGCTTCACATCGTCATCATAGGCATAGTTCCCATAAGCCGCAAGGAAACGCAAAGCGGTCATAACAGCATTTTTGTCGCTTCGCAAACCCTCGGGAATGTGCAGAGTTTTCGTCCTGCGATCCACCTCGTCCACACAAAGTAAGTCTTTCTCGGACGTGGGATCTCGGGTATAGAGATAATGCCAGTCCTCAATGTCAAGTCCCATAGCCGCAAGGATTTCAAGAAAGGATAATTTCTTTTCTGCTGCCTGTCCTTCAATTCCGTCCTCCGAAAAAATTTCCTCGGGCGCAGAATGAAGGAAAGAAGGATTTGAAAAAAAATAACTCTGGTTTTTATTATCTTTAGTTTCCCTCAGGGCTTCGGGTGAGCTTGTTCCCCCGTACCCGACGGAACAAGAATTTTGGGCGCAAAAATCCGTTTCAGAGCATATATCGCCGCTGTTACCGATGACCCGAACGGAATCGGAATCATCAACGCCTGCAGAGAGGTGCAGGTTCGTTACAGCCTCGGACATATTTTCTTCTGTACTATTGCAGGAATCCCGATCACTTACGGGAGAGCTGTCACCATAATCACCGTTACGGGCAGCTTCAATAGACTGAGCGGAATCAGTAGCTGTCTCCTTTACAGCTTCCGGAGAAGTTTCCTCTGCTGTAATTTCAATAATACCTTTCTTTTTATTTCTTCGCCGCTTGCTCCGCTTCTCAAGATCATCCTTGTATCGCTGAGCAATGGCATCTTGTACCTCTTGACCCGACTCAATGAGCAAGGTCAGCTTGTCCACATCGGGAATTATTCTGAAATACCTTTTGGCAGGCAGTCCTTTCAGCTCGGATTCGATAAGTCCATGCTTTATAAGGTGTCTGATAGCGGTCTTTTGTGCGTCCTCGGCATAGCCGCTGCTTAAATGCAAGTCCATTACGGTCGAATAGAACCATCCGCCTTCGTGGAGCTTGCCCTGATCGTTGTAATAGACGTGCTTTGCGATAAGGCAGTTATATATTTCGGCTTCAACATTGCCTATCGCAAAGGAGAGCAGCCTGTTTCGTGAAACCGTATTGGTCGGATTAAGCACCTCCAGCAACGGTGTTATGAGATATTGCATATCAAATCACCTGACTTTCCCGAAGGCACTCAAGGAGATTGGTCTTGTTGATGAGCATTACCGTTTCACTCCTTGCAGCAGAAGCCATTGTAGGCGAGCACAGGCACTCACACTGTATATCGGGAATAGTCATGTCCATAACATACTCCTTCATCATCTTCCCGACGGTTTTTCCGTCAATGAAGCTGCCGTATGACCTCAGATCGTTTACACATTCGGTGAACACAACTCCGAATAAGGTCTTGCTCTCCTCATACACATCCTTTCGGAAGGCAACACTTCTCGGGATTATGATGGTATCGGCACTGATTTTTTCTATTAGATCATTTATCGAATAATCTTGCATTATCTCTCCTGCTTTCTTGTAATATCTGACGGAATTTTCAATATTCAATAGAAGAATGTATGTTTGCACAAAAATTACTGTTTAGCAGAATATTTTTCCCGGGCTGTCTTTGTAATCTCTGTCCATTGCCAAAAATCGTCATTTGGGCAACAAAAAAACTCCCGTAACTTACGAACTTTTTATAGTTCATAAGCTACGGGAGTTTTAAACACCCTATATTTACTATTTGGGGGCAAAAAATTAAAGTGCCCATTGAATGGTCATTTGGCTGACAAAATCAGCTCAAACGACGTAGAATAGAGCTTTGCAAACGTTGCTCTCATTCCTTTTCAATTGGGTCACTTTAACGGAATTTTGGCTCCCCAAGTAAGACTCGAACTTACGACCCTGCGGTTAACAGCCGCATGCTCTACCGACTGAGCTATTGAGGAATAAGCCGGAAGTATAAGTTCCGGCTGAAAATGTCGGCATTTATCTATCTTTCCGGGCCGTCACCAGCCAAGTATTTTCGACGTATATGAGCTTAACTTCTGTGTTCGGAATGGGAACAGGTGGAACCTCATAGCAATTAACACCGACTATTTAATTAGAAGGCAGAGCCTTCAAAACCGAATAAAGCGAAGTGAATCGAGAAGAGATAAATTTGAGAAGGTCAAGCCCTCGACCGATTAGTACCAGCAGGCTGAACACGTCACCGTGCTTACACCTTTGGCCTATCAACCTCATAGTCTTTGAGGGGTCTTACTTCCATAAAGGAATGGGATATCTTATCTTAAGGACGGCTTCACGCTTAGATGCCTTCAGCGTTTATCCGATCCGCACATAGCTGCCCAGCTGTGCCGTTGGCACGACAACTGGTGCACCAGAGGTGCGTCCATCCCGGTCCTCTCGTACTAGGGACAGCTCCTTTCAAATATCCTACGCCCACGACAGATAGGGACCGAACTGTCTCACGACGTTCTGAACCCAGCTCGCGTACCGCTTTAATTGGCGAACAGCCAAACCCTTGGGACCGAATACAGCCCCAGGATGCGATGAGCCGACATCGAGGTGCCAAACCTCCCCGTCGATGTGGACTCTTGGGGGAGATCAGCCTGTTATCCCCAGGGTAGCTTTTATCCGTTGAGCGACGGCAATTCCACTCTCATACCGCCGGATCACTAACTCCAACTTTCGTTACTGCTCGACCCGTCAGTCTCGCAGTTAGGCTCGCTTTTGCGTTTACACTCAAGAGCATGGTTTCCATCCATGCTGAGCGAACCTTTGAGCGCCTCCGTTACCTTTTTGGAGGCGACCGCCCCAGTCAAACTGCCCGCCTAACGATGTCCCCCGACCTGATTCAAGGCCGCAGGTTAGAATTCCAGCACTTCAAGAGTGGTATCCCAAGGTCGACTCCACATAAGCTGACGCCTATGCTTCACAGTCTCCCACCTATCCTGTACATGAAATACCGAAATCCAACATTAAGCTGCAGTAAAGCTCCATGGGGTCTTTCCGTCTAGTCGCGGGTAACCGGCATCTTCACCGGTACTACAATTTCGCCGGGCGGGCTGTTGAGACAGTGCCCAGATCATTACGCCATTCGTGCGGGTCAGAACTTACCTGACAAGGAATTTCGCTACCTTAGGACCGTTATAGTTACGGCCGCCGTTTACCGGGGCTTCAATTCAGAGCTCTCACTCCTCCTCTTAACCTTCCGGCACCGGGCAGGTGTCACCCCATATACATCATCTTTCGATTTAGCATAGAGCTGTGTTTTTGCTAAACAGTCGCCTGGGCCTATTCTCTGCGGCTCAATTTCTTGAGCACCCCTTATCCCTAAGTTACGGGGTCAACTTGCCGAGTTCCTTAACTACCCTTCTCCCGTTGGCCTTAGAATTTTCTTCCTATCTACCTGTGTCGGTTTGCGGTACGGGCTCCGAAGATATACACAGAACTTTTCTCGCCTTCGTCTACGATGACTTCCTTACTAAATTTCAGTCCCTTTCGACCGGGGCAACCAACGCCCGGCAACATCGCTTTCAAAGTGTCCTTCTGCTTTAATCTTTTGGAGGCTACGGAATTTCTACCGTATGTGCATCGGCTACGCGTTTCCGCCTCACCTTAGCTCCCGGCTTACCTTGAGCGGACGAACCTTCCTCAAGAAACCTTAGACTTTCGGCCATCATGATTCTCACATAATTCTCGCTACTCATTCCGGCATTCTCACTCGTGTAAAATCCACCGGCGCTTCCGCTCCGACTTCGCCTCTTACACGACGCTCTCCTACCACTCGCATTGCTGCGAATCCCAAGCTTCGGTTTACATTTTAGCCCCGTTGAATTTTCGGCGCAGGGTCACTCGACCAGTGAGCTATTACGCACTCTTTTAATGTATGGCTGCTTCTAAGCCAACATCCTGGTTGTTTATGCAACCCCACATCCTTTTCCACTTAAATGTAATTTGGGACCTTAGCTGTGGGTCTGGGCTGTTTCCCTTTTGACAATGAAACTTATCTCACACTGTCTGACTGCTGCACATCAATTATCCGGCATTCTTAGTTTGATAAGGTTCAGTAAGCTCTCGCCCCCTAGCCTATTCAGTGCTTTACCTCCGGTAATCTAATGCAACGCTAGCCCTAAAGCTATTTCGGAGAGAACCAGCTATATCCGGGTTCGATTGGAATTTCTCCGCTAGCCACACCTCATCCGCCGCCTTTTCAACGGAGGTCGGTTCGGCCCTCCATGGAGTTTTACCTCCACTTCAGCCTGGACATGGCTAGGTCACCCGGTTTCGGGTCTATGACATGCAACTTATTCGCCCTATTCAGACTCGCTCTCGCTTCGGCTCCGAACCTTTAGTTCTTAACCTTGCTGCATACCATAACTCGCCGGACCATTCTACAATAGGTACCTGATCACCCATTGACGGGCTCTCAGTGCTTGTAAGCACAGGGTTTCAGGTTCTTTTTCACTCCCCTCCCGGGGTTCTTTTCACCTTTCCTTCACAGTACTCTTCGCTATCGGTCATTGGGTAGTATTTAGGCTTAGAGGGTGGTCCCCCTGTCTTCCCACGGGGTTTCACGTGTCCCGCGGTACTCCGGATCCTGCTCGCTCACTTCAGTTTTCAAATACGCAACTATCATGCTCTTCGGTACGGCTTCCCATCCGTTTCTTCTAACCGTTGTGAATACTAAATGCAGTCCTAAACCCCGAAAGGATTGCTCCTCTCGGTTTAGCCTCTTCCGCTTTCGCTCGCCACTACTCACAGAATCTCGGTTGATTTCTCTTCCTCGCCCTACTTAGATGTTTCAGTTCAGGCGGTTCCCCTCATATACCTATTTGATTCAGTATATGATGCTGTATCTTCTATACAGCGGATTGCTCCATTCGGACATCTGCGGATCAATACTTGCTTGCAATTCCCCGCAGCTTTTCGCAGCTTACCACGTCCTTCATCGGCTCCCAATGCCAAGGCATTCGCCCTGCGCTCTTTCTAGCTTGACCATCTTTTTCAAATAGTCTCTTATGCTCGATTTCTCATGCGTTTGAAGTTTTTCAAAATTTGTAGTTTTACCTCACAACCAACTTTCGTTGTTTGTTCGTAAAATATCTTTTTGTTTTCCTCATGCATTTTTACTTTGCTTTATTCAGTTTTCAAGGTTCTGCTTGGAACTTCGTTTCTTTGTTTCCGTTCCTTGGTGGGCACAAGTGGACTCGAACCACCGACCTCACGCTTATCAGGCGTGCGCTCTAACCACCTGAGCTATGCGCCCATTCAGTCAGTATCTCGGCTGTTCTCTTTCCTTTTCTCATGTCCTGTGGTGGAGATGAAGAGGATCGAACTCTTGACCCCCTGCGTGCAAGGCAGGTGCTCTCCCAGCTGAGCTACACCCCCATTAACATTCCTGTTAATGTTTCAGGCTTTCTCTTCATTTTTCAAAGGTTCTGTTTTTCAGAGCCTTCAAAATTGAACAACAACTTTCTACTTCCGTTTTCCCTTACTGACCGGAGTTATCAGTAAATGTTTCATTACTGCGTTTCTCCATAGAAAGGAGGTGATCCAGCCGCACCTTCCGATACGGCTACCTTGTTACGACTTC
>OLGB01000356.1_pt1 | contig 67332 bp, 70 predicted proteins | sample 1605691 | NCBI WGS metagenome assembly OLGB01 (sample SAMEA3888925, study PRJEB22519) | human gut metagenome | biome: human gut; feature: human-associated habitat; material: faeces | place: Denmark | collected 2010
CAACGCTCAAAATGATGTTGTAAAACTCATTGACGGCAGCGGAAATGCTGTGATACAATACACCTATGACAGCTGGGGTAAGCTGCTGTCAACGACCGGTTCTCTCGCAGAGACCTTTGGCGCGGAACAGCCATTCCGCTATAGGGGTTATGTGTATGACGAGGAAACAGGCTGGTACTATCTCCAAAGCCGTTATTATAACCCCGAACTCGGCCGCTTCATCTCCGCCGATGTCTACCTCTCCACCGGTCAGGGAGTTCTGGGACATAACGCTTATGCGTATTGCCTGAATAATCCGGTGAATATGAGTGATGAGTGTGGTTGCAGAGCTGCCGTATTGCGAGAGGATATATTTAGACCAAATGCAGAAGGCGGTGGTGGATGCAAGCGATATTGGTCAATTAGTGATTTTTATGTCGACAAAGAAACAGAACAAACTTTGAAGGGGGCGATAATGGTCGCAAAGGACGAACTAAATATAGTCCGCTTTATGCTTAATGAATGTGCAGATACGGTATTGCTCTTAATTCAAAAACATGGCGAAGACGCAGTATGTGATAAATTAGCGCAATATATAATTGATGATTATTATAATAAAAAGGGTTGTTCTTTGTTCGCTACAAGATCTCAGCTGAGTTATGAGATTAAGACGCATATTGATGGTTATTTCGAAGCACTTTCATATGAAGGCTTTGTTGCACCGAAAGCTTTCAAAATATACTACGCTTGGGAAGTTTTGAGAGGCAATGAAAAGCCGGGTATGTATAATTCATTTTTGCTCGAACACTGCGAAACAATTGAAATAAATAAACTGAGTTTTGCAGAGAATGTTTATTATTACTGGATGAGGTGATGGTTATGACGAGAAAACATTTTTACACTACCTTGCGATGGATCGGAACTCTTATGGCAACAGGAGGGATAGCATTATTACAAACATTGCTATTCGTATTATCGCTATTTGTTAAGGAATACATTTACTCTGAATTCGACTGGAGAATATTTATAATATGCGTTACGTTAACTGTTGCAGTGGTATTTGCTGCTTGCCGCTTAACGAAAGCAAGGTTTTATGTGATGCCCTTGGGCAATGCAGTATTACGCCTATATGCAGTTGTAAGCGTTGTACTTTCTCCTTCAGTAATTAGACTCGCAACGTCTCGTTTTTCTACTGACATGATTCATATGTGTAACGATTTAACAGCTGAGATAATATGTTCAGCATTAATAATTATTGAGTCTGTTGTTGTCCCAATACTGTTTTGCATATTTACGTTTATTAATAGGCATTTAGGAGTAGAGAAGGACGATTCAAAGACAGAGAGTCATGTCATAGAAGTAACGACGAGTAGCGTTAACTGATATCCGCTAACCGAATATATAATTATCACAACGAGTGAAAAAGAGCATATTCGTTTATACGCCAGATGGTGGGTGTGTTGGTACGGAGGTAAGCTCTATTTCGTATGAATATGACCCTTATCTGTGAGGAGATTGGCTAATAAGTTGCGATGGCAAGACCGTATCATATGATGTAAGAGGTCCTCTCATAATAGTCCGTCATGGGAGGGCAAGCAGCTTAAAAGCTATTCAGTAGAGCCAAATAACCCCAATGCGGTCAGCAAGACAGTGTATATAGCTATGATTACGATGAGAACGGATAAGGACAGCTTAACTACGGCAGTATCCTTGTTGAATACTATTCGGTTGGAGGTGTTATTTGTTATACTGTTGATGGTATTCCGGGTTTACCATACTATGTCTATGAACCTGTACCAGAAAAAGAAATTGAAAAGGATTGGAATAGAGTAAGAATGCATAATAACGCTTATGCAAATGGAGCATTAGGTTTAGCCATAGCAGTATCTTGTGTTGGAATTGCTGTATGTATGAATCGATTGAATCAGGGCTCCGGTAATAATTTGGCAAAGCTTTGATTAAGGAAAAAAGGATGAGACACTCAGGCTTATACAAAAAGGTTCATGCTCCGCTGAACGACAAAGGATTTACATTAGTGGAGAATGATGAAAGTTTGACATACTATAAGGTAGTCAACGATGTCTTGCTGTTCTCCTTTGGCGTTGCAGATAGCAAACCTAAAAGGGTGCTTATGATGCCTCTGTTTTGCAGGCTTGATCTATACGAAGGCCTTGATTCGATAGCTTATCATGACAATAACGCAAAGGGTATTTATTCCTACCTGTGCAAGCGGTACGGAATGAACGAGCCATACGGCTTAGCGTGCCGAGGATTTTCAGATGATTTTGATCCAAACGATCCCGAGGTACAACATCTGTTCGCCCATGAAGCAGAAGAAGTTTCGAAAATGCTTGAAATCTGGATCAAATGTTTTGAAGATATGAGCAATCTTGATATGTTTGTTGAAATATCGAAGAAAATGTTCACAAGGGTTTCAACTATCGACCGGAGATTTCAATGCAGCTCTCATCTTCCGCAGGAGATATTGCTTTCGCTTCTCTACATGCGCAGGTACAGCGATGCAGGCAAAGAAATTGCAAAAGCAAGAAAAAAGGATAGAAATGAATACGAGCATGAAATGGCAAGTCTTGATAAGTTGCTTGTAGATTTAGCGAATTATGTTGATAAAGGTGATAAAGAGGATTCGAGAATCAGATATTGTCGCTATGTCATTGAGCATGAAGCAGAAAGAAGAAAAGAAATAGACGATAGATATGGCAGCGGTGCAGCAAGGAGACTGGATTTCTATTCGGACTTAATCAATAGCAAGGACGAAAAGATTATTGACTCCATCTTGCAGGAAAATTTTGATGAGTCAGTAAAGGAACTCATAAAGCTTGGTGTGCTTCCTAAAGACACATTAATTTCACTAAAGCCGTTTGCCGAGGGAGGAAGCCGCATATGAAAGGCAAAAAGGAAACCCTTTTACGAAAGATGTATCAGCCTCTTGACGCGGACGGATTCACCTGTACCATTGTCAACCCATTCGGCGATAATGAGATAATTTGGTATAAGGTTCAAGACAATCTAATTCTGTCATCTTGGGGGTATATACTTACGCATAGTTCGGGCACTATGAATGTGCTGATAAAACCTTTGTTTTGCAAGCTCGAACTGCTAAAGGGGATAATGCCGGACATATATAGCAATGCAAGCGGATATGCCGATCTTGCCAATCGTTACGGTATGACCCCTCCGTCCAAATATCAAGAAAGTGCCTTCCTACATGCACCCGGTGAAACCGAAGGCAGCCAGATGTATGATTTTATCGTCAACTCCGGAAGATACTGCGTATCCGTCTATCAGCGTTGTTTTGAAGAAGCAAGCGACCTAAGTTCGTTAATTGGAATATCGAAACTGCTTTATTCTAAATTTCCAACTATTGACTCGGAGTATAATTGTTCAACTTTCCTCCGTGATGAAGTTCTACTGTCACTTCTTTATATGAGAAGATTTGATGAAGCAGAACAGGAGATAGAAGCAGCTGGATTAAGAGAAGAAGCGTATTATCATCAGACAATGGAATCGTTTGAAAAAATGTACATTGATTATAGGCGAAAGGTAGCAATCGAGGCACCTAGCCGGACTGAATATTTTCGATATCAGCTTTGGCACGAAGCGGATGCTCGAAATTGGTCGGAACAGCGATTTGGTGAGCTTCCGAAAAGGCGCCTTGAATTTTACCTTAACCTTGTTAGAAAAAAGGATTGCGAGGGAATCGACGGTATTCTTCAGATGAACTATGAGAAGAATGTTCAAGACCTAATAACATTGGGTGTGTTACCTGCAAACACTTCAAAAACGCTGCTACCGTTTGCGAATAAAAAATAAGCTGTACGGCTATGACGCAGGCATCAGCCTTGCAACTGTAAGAAATGCTATTACGGTTGACTATTTCGAAAATAATGGCAGAACCTTTATTGCCTATTACTACCTCCGCAACGCTCAAAATGATGTTGTAAAACTCATTGACGGCAGCGGAAATGCTGTGATAGAATACATATAATCCAACATCAAGCATGTCTTTGATTATGCTTGTGCTTGGATTGATGTTGAGGTTTGACAGCTGGGGCAAGCTGCTGTCAACAAGTGGTTCTCTCGCAGAAACCTTTGGCGTGGAACAGCCCTTCCGCTATCGCGGATATGTGTATGACGAGGAAACCGGGCTCTATTATGTATCCAGCCGATATTTCGATCCTGAGATCGGTCGATGGATTAGTCCTGAACCTAATGTGTATGCAGGTGGTTTTGATGAAAGTGCAGGAATAATAGGATACAATGTGTACGCTTATTGTGCTAACAACCCTGTGATGTTTAAGGACGAAACTGGTGAAAGCATCACACTTGCTTGCGTGCTTATTGGTGCAGGAATTGGTTTAATTGTTGGTGCCGTTGGCGGTAGTCATTATGCAAAACATAAAAAGAATTTGACACCAAGCGATGGCTGGGATTACTGGAAATATGTTGTTGGTTTTGGCGTTGCTGGTGGGGCTGTCGGTGCGCTTGTTGGTTGGGGCGCTGGAGCATTGATTGCTAAATATGGTGTAGCAACAGCAGCGACTTCAATTACTAAAGGTGGAGGCGCAAGATTCTCATCGTTTAATGCGCTAAAACGCTCTTTAGGTTCTGCGGGCAAGGGAAAACAATGGCATCATATTGTTGAACAATGCCAAATAGGCAAAAGCGGATTCTCAAAGTATTGGATTCAAAACTCCAATAATGTTATAAATATCAGTAATTCTGTTCACGCCAAAGTTAGTGCATATTATAGTAGCATTCAAAGTTTTACAAACGGTATGACATTTAGAAATTGGCTTGCTGGACAGAGCTTTAAAACGCAATACGAGTGGGGAATTAAGGTGTTAAGAATGTTTGGAGTAAAAATATGATGACAGATTATAAAAGACTGTATCTTTTGCATTGTGCAAATTTAAATGATTGCACTACAAAAGAAGATGTTAAACGGCATAATGCCGCAATGAAGCAACTGGGTAAATTGTTTTATCAAATCGAAGGCGAATTAGATAAATCATTCCTGCTAGAATTATTAACGACGGAAAATGATCGTACTAAAGCTCTTGTTGCGGCTCACTGCTTAGGACTTGGTGTATATGTTTCAGAAGCAAAAAAAGTTTTGTCATCACTGGCGAAAAATAATGCTAACCCTATTTTAGCCTTCGAAGCGCAAGCAACATTAGATATTTGGAAACAGCAAGGCTATTTGAAATTTTAATTACAATATACCAGCAAATTGCCTTTTGGAGACAAAAGGCAATTTGCTGGGAAAACCCAATCCCTTAAAGGTTTCAGGAATATTCCTGACAAGTGCCAATGGTCACCCATTGGCGATGCTTGCTGGTAGACAGCAGACACCCTTCTCTGTTTGTAAATATTCTGCGAACTTTTAAAATCAAGGATTACTTTTGCGTTTGAGTAAGGAAACAGTTATAGGGATATCTTTCTAAGACTGTTACTTTCACGAAGAAGGAGTCAACTATTGAAAAGTTAGTTGACTGTTCGCGAAACCTACCAAGGAAAACGCAAAACTAAAGAGGTATTTGCAGCAGAAACGGCAGTACGGAGACCTCCATACAGCGCTTCAGCTATTGACGCTAGCATCAGCTTTGCAGCTGCCCGGACAGGTTGTGGCGTAAACTATAATGGAACATATTACTACTACCTCTGCAACGCTCAAGGTGATGTTGTAAAGCTGATTGACAAAACAGGCTCAACGGTAGTAGAATACGCTTACGACAGCTGGGGTAAGCTGCTGTCAACAAGCGGTTCTCTCGCAGAGACCTTTGGCGCGGAACAGCCCTTCCGCTATCGCGGCTATGTGTATGACGAGGAAACAGGCTGGTACTATCTCCAAAGTCGTTACTACAACCCCGAACTCGGCCGCTTCATCTCCGCCGATGTCTACCTCTCCACCGGCCAGGGAGTGCTGGGGCATAACGCTTATGCGTATTGCCTGAATAATCCAATAAGCTGTCAGGACGGTGCGGGGTGTCGTGCATCGCATCTAACTGATGTAATGCTGTATGACAATCTTCAGCCACCCAAGCCTCCTCATCGATGCATCTCGTATAACGAATACATAGATGCACAGGAATCATTTGAAGGTTCAGATCTTTCTTTTGGGTTATGGGGAAATATAGCAGATAACGGCTGTGGGCTTGTTGCACTGCATAACCTGAACGTTGCAGCCGGAAGATATGCTGAGTTTGGAGAGCTTTACCTCGATATCAAGACTAATTATTGTGCGACATGGTTACTTGGCGGCTTGACAGGAACTTTTCCATTAACTATAGAGAAATATCTAGTGAGCAATTATGGTCGTGAAAATGTGTATAATGTAAAGATAGATAGTAATGAAACATTCGACGCAATAATCGTCCTGTATGCCCACTCTGAAGGAGGACATTACTTCACTGGGGTAAATATTGGCGGAGGTATATATAAAACGTATAATCAGAGAGGATTCGTTGGCGACATATTTAGTATTTATAATGAAGTAATAAAAAAAGGATTTCAGTCGGGCACAAATAGTCTGTATTATATTTGGGGGGTGAACTTTAGATGAAAAGAACCGGATACTTGATAATTGTAACGTTATGTTTATGCTTGTCTTTCTGCGTTGGATGCAGTTGTAGATGCAGCAACAAGGAAAAGGAATTCAGAATGATTGATATGACCAATAAAACCGAATGCATTAGTATCCACGCACTTTTGCTGGAGAAGGCAGAATTTAATTCAGATTATGCTGAAGAAATCCAGTGCTTGTTTAAGCTGATCAACCCGGAAGCATATGAGAATGGATTCGCATATGGAAAGATCAATGAGTCTGACGATCTGCTGAACGCAGCCGAACAAGCTCTGAAGGATTGCTTTGATAAAGAATACATAGATACGGGTTCGGAAGGTCCGTATATCGAATACTCCGAGCCAGGTGACATAGGTCAGGCTGCCTATTATTGCGGAGGAGAGACTTATGCTATATTTGAGATGAGCGAGGGGAAACTCCTTTTTTGCGCGGATATTCGATTGAATAAAAACCTCAAAAAATTAGATAAACATCAAGATGGTATTTGGTTCGAGCCGATGAATTTGATTGATCCGTTAAGATTGAGAAAGTATTTTGAACCAACAGAATCGGAAATAATTTGGCAGCCAAATTACACAATTAATTTATGTAACGCTACTGAAGATGAGCTTATCACGATATATCGCGCATGTGGGTGGCAATACATTCCAGAAACGAGAAAAGATATTCCAGATGCTGAAGCTGCTTTCAATTATGCACTCGAATACATTAATGAAAGTGGTCTTCTCAAAAGAATGAGTTCGGAGAAAACAGAGGTATATTATAACCAGAAGATAGATGCGTGGATAGTTGTGAACAACACTTTGTTCCAGGTGTTTGATAGTGAAGGAAGGTATATCTGTGTTCTTTAGTAACTGAGCTTAGTAATCTGTTTACTTAAGCGGACAGCAATACAAGACAGCAGACCACAATAACCGATGCAAGGGGCAACACGAGTACCTACAGCTATGGGAATGCGGCTTCCATGCTGCGCCTTGCAAGCCTGACCGGCACCGGCGTCGGCACGGTGAGCTATGGCTACGATTCCTACGGCAGGCTCAATAGCATAACCCGCGGCAGCACTGCATACAATTTCACCTACGATGAGTGGGGAAGAACGGTAAGCACCAAGGTTGGAGATACCGCGCTCTCCACCAATGTCTACGATGAATACAACAGGCTCATCAGGGTTCAGTATGCGAACGGTTCGGTTATCTACTACTTCTATGATTCGCTTGACCGCGTTTCGGATATAGCCAAGGGCGATGCGACCAAGAGCTGGATGGCCTATGGGTTCGTCTATGACGGCGAGGGCAATCTCTACGAGCTGCGGAATTATGAGACCGATCGAGCGACCTTCTTTGAATACGACCATGCGGGCCGCTGCATGGCGAGCACGGAGAAGAGCTTTACAGAGTCGGGCAGTTCAGTCACCTATGGTGCGACCGCAGCTGCATATAGGTATAAGTACGATGAAAACAATCGGCTCATACAGCTGACGCATACGGTCAACGGAACGACCTGGAGCACCGGATATACCTATGACTCCGACGGACGGCAGCAGCAGATAACGCTAAGCAACGGAAAAATAATCGAATACGCTTACGGCGCAACGACCGGAAGACCGGACTATATAACGCTGCACCTTGATTCGGATTATGTAGTGGACTGGACCTACAAGTCCGGAGCGAACGGCTCAACAACAGCCCTTATTTCGACCTATACCAACGGCAGCGATGCAAGGTATAACTACAATTACGATGCCAACGGCAACATAACGCAGATATGGCGCGGAAGCGTAACATTCGCCAACGCTTCCGAAAAGTATTCGTATGTGTATGACGCGGCCAACCAGCTTATAAGGGAGAATCTCTATTATGGTACCGGCAACAGCAATAACGCTACCATAACCTATCAGTATGACAGCTGGGGCAACCTGCTCTATAAAAGGACATATGCATACACTACCGGAACGCTCGGCACGGTACAGGAAACCGTAACCTATACCTACGGCAATTCCTCATGGAAGGATCAGCTCACATCCTACAATGGACAGGGCATAACCTATGACGCATCCGGCAATCCGACAAGCTATCTTGGCGCAGCATTGGTATGGGAGGGACAGCGGCTCAAGTCCTATACTCCGGCATCCACCGGCTCAGGACGAGTAAATGCGTACACCTATAACTATGACGAGAACGGCATCCGCACCAGGAAGACCGTTGGCAACACCGTTACCGATTATTATTACAACGGCAGCTTGCTGATAGGCATTGCCCAAACCACGACTAACAGCGACGGCAGCACGGAGACCTCTATACAGCGCTTCAGCTATGATACAAGCATCAGCTTCGCAGCTGCCCGGACAGGTAATAGGCGTAAACTATAACGGCACATATTACTACTACCTGCGCAACGCTCAGGGAGATGTTGTCAAGCTGATTGACAAAACAGGCTCAACAGTAGTAGAGTATACCTACGATACTTGGGGCAAGCTGCTTTCAACGACCGGCTCTCTCGCCGCGACATTCGGCGCGGAGCAGCCATTCCGCTATAAGGGTTATTGTGTACACCACCAATCTTTGGATTGGCAGACGAGGAAACCGGGTTCTACTATCTCCAAAGCAGATATTACAACCCCGAACTCGGCCGCTTCATCTCCGCCGACGTCTACCTTTCCACCGGTCAGGGGGTTATTGGGCATAATGCGTATGCGTATTGTGGGAATAACCCGATTATCAGACTTGATAGTACAGGAAACTTCTGGGATACTATTTTCGACATTGTATCATTATGCTTAAGCGTTGCAGAGGTAATTGCTAATCCGACCGACCCATGGGCTTGGGCGGGTCTTGCTGGTGATGTTATTGACCTTGTGCCGTTTGTCACAGGTATTGGTGAAGTCACACGAATAGTTAAAACAACAGCTAAAGCCGTAGATAAGGCTGATGATGTTATTGATGCTGCTAAAGCGATATATAAAGCTGCTGATGCGACGAGCGATTTGCGAAAGTCAACAGGAGTATATGAAATTCTGTTTGAAAGCGGCAAGAATTATGTTGGCAAAGGTGGCTTCAAACGTGCGATTAAATCTGCAACGGATCATATAAAGATAGGTGACGCAATTGATGATGTGGTTTCTATAGCATGGGCTCCGGCCAAAAATGCTAAACAGGCCTTTGTGTTGGAGTTCTTCCTGCAAGTAGAAAGGCGTGTAAATAATGCGTCAACTTACAATAAAATTTGGAGTCCCGGCAAACGTATTTTTATGGAGTGGATTAAATGAATATATTTTTATTGGGAGTAGATTAAATGAAGGAAGTAATTCGTGACGTATATACACTGAGCCGCGGTTTTACAGTCAGAGACGGGTTTATTTTCTGCTGTGTGACACCGCCGGCAAATGTTTATGATGCAATAGTGATTAGAAATCCGGCTTATGCAGCAACTATGTATAGAAATCTGGTTCCATCTATGCGCAGTCTCGAAGAACACATCCAGTATATTAACAAACACGGGATAGAGAAAGCGTATATTATTGCAGAGGATATTGATTTCTTGCTGGATTGCCCATCAATTCGGTACGTAAGAATTGCAAGTGTTCGGGGTAATAGAACAAGTGATTTCTATTCGCCTTTATATAGTATGCCTGAAATATGTTATTTGGACTATTCTGTGCAAGACGGAATTACTATCGATTATCCAAGAATTAAAGGGTTGCAGTGCTTGCGGATAGAAGACTGCGAAAGAACTTTTTTTCCGACAAATATTCCGGGTTTAAAAAGTTTGTCGATATGCGATAAACTTGCAGATGGAAAGGATACGCCATGCGAAAGAACACTCGATTATTTGAACTTGTCTTGTACCAATATAAGAACATTAAATGGTCTTGAGAATACGGAATCCATGAAATATGTCGAGTTATCTTACAACAGGGTGCTGAGTGATGTCAGTGCGCTGAAGCATTGCGGACAGAATTTGAAGATTCTTCGCATTGAAAACTGTCCTAAAATAACTGACTTTTCATTTTTATATTCACTTAGTGGGCTTGTGTCTTTACGGCTTAATGGAAAGAATGAATTGCAGAGCCTGGATTTTTTGCAGGAAATGCCTAATCTGTCTTTCTTAAACTTGAGCATGACGGTTTTGGATAATGATATTAGTCCCTGTCTCAAAATACCACGTGTATGTTTGAAGGGGAAACGTAGTTATAACTTACAGGACAAAGATTTACCAAAGAATGTTACCTCGTTGGACTTTGAAGGAATGGGACTAGAACAATGGCGAATGGTATAACCCATAGTCTTTATATGAATTGATTAACTAAATGGCAAATAAGAGGTAGCAAAGTTAGAGCCCTGCTGTTCAGCAATGAATCAAACACCAGCTTCACAGCTGCCAGGACAGGTGATAGCCGTTAACTATAACGGCACATATTACTACTACCTGCGCAACGCTCAAGGTGATGTAGTAAAGCTGATTGACAAAACAGGCTCAACAGTAGTAGAATATACCTACGATAGCTGGGGCAAACTGCTGTCAACGACCGGTTCTCTCGCAGAAACCTTTGGCGCGGAACAGCCCTTCCGCTATCGCGGCTATGTGTATGACGAGGAAACAGGCTGGTACTATCTCCAAAGTCGTTATTATAACCCCGAACTCGGCCGCTTTATATCAGCCGACGTCTACCTCTCCACCGGTCAGGGAGTTCTGGGACATAACGCTTATGCGTATTGCTTGAATAATCCGGTGAACGGGATTGATCCATCGGGAAGCCGTGCAATAACAGGACGAGATGTTTTTAACGATCCATTGGTAGATGGTGGCGGCGGCGCAGTGGTTATTCCACTTCCGGGTATTGATGGGATAAGCACTGTCGGTCTTGCTATCTTGACAATTCTCGCACTTATAGGTATTGCAGAATCGGCAACTCTGACTGATGCGAAAGTGGAGGATAAGACACTTCCTAACGCGATATATTATGGAGCTTTTATTTCTAATGATGCAATGGTGACAGTAACTGATGCAATGAATTTTTCGGAGGCGATTGTTTGGGTAAGTACGGTGGCTATTTCAAGGGAGATTCTAATAGGTAATGAAATAAACTCTATGGGCCGAAAGCGAAAGTGGGGATTGTATACACCTTTTCATGAAGATGCATTTGATATGGCATTTGCTCTTGGTGGGATGATACCAATAGGTCCAGAATTGTCAGAAAAATCTGGTTATTTTTGGCATTACCATACGTTTGAACACGATTTTTGGGGAAGATATAAGCATTTTCACGTATGGTATGGTTCTCCACAAATCTAGCTTTGGAGGTTGTTCATGATTTATACAAACTGTTATTATTATCTGAAAGGCAAAGCGATTTTTGTGTCTCAATGCGTGATGGAGCATGGAGAAATGTTTCTGTATGTTTATAATTGCGAACGCATTATCGATTCACAAGCAGATATAGACAATATATACAATCCTATTGGCGATCCTATTCTCATACACCCCGATGAACTTAGTTCAGCAAAGAACATGTGCATTAACTGCTTGTCGTGCAAGTATTTGAGTGTAGAAAATCCTATTGGGTTAATGAACGGTGAACAAAAAGTACAAAATCTTAAGTGTTCACTTCATGGAAAAACTACTATCGATTGTTTTTCGGAGATAATGGCGAATTGCGAATATCGGTATCCTCAATATTCATATGCGCAGATTGAGCCTGTCAGAGAGCCGCCAATAAGTGATCTGAAGGAATACATTAAGGATGTTAAGTGTAGAAACAAGCCGACAGTGCTATTGTCAAAATATTATTGTATGCCTCCTAATGTGTTTTTAGTGCTGAAATCTATCCTTGGAGAAGATGACCTTGTTTACTTTGGAACCGGAACTTCTGCAATAGATGAGCAGTACGGATATCGGGCACATGAGAATTTGGAACAGTACCTGAACTTTCCCGGAAAAGATTATCGAATAGTCTGCTATCGAGCCGGGGATGTTTCCGATGAGCTGTACATAAAACTTACAAGCGATTGGTTCGGTGACAGTCCACTCTATGATGTTGTGTGCATCCCTGCTATCGATTTTGCCTGTTATGGGGATGAGGAAATCGATGACTATCATTCGGGTTATATTTTTTACGCTCAGCAGGAAATAACAGAAGCCTTGAAAAAGGAGCATGAAAACACGGACTGGTCAAAATACGTGCCGGATCTGCTGAAAGATTAGCATATGCCAAATCGGTCTTCATGTTAAGGCTCAACAGATAAGCGATAGCTGCTCAGTTTTTCCCATCCAGCAAGACTGATAACGCGGACATCCGTTCACCAAAAATTCTATCTCGATACACCATTTGCCTTTCAAATCAAAGAAAAATAGCTTTGTTATTTCAGAATAGGAAATCATAGATAACAACACCTTTCTTAAGCAAAATATACCATAATCGTTCGTAGAGTTATAGTGAAATATCCTTCGGATGTGAAATAATAACCTGCAGTCATTGCGTAATTTGATGCTGTAGCATCAATCGAAATGAAATAAATTCTCTCATGCGCCGCAGCGCACTTCACATTGCGAAGCAATATTTCACGCAAGAAGTGTATTTCACAAATCCCGTTAGGGATTTATTTCGTTGAAAAGAACCCACAATTGTCGTAAACAAATGTGGGTTCTTTTCTGGTGGGGATGAAGGGACTCGAACCCCCGACCTCTTCGATGTGAGCGAAGCGCGCTAACCAGCTGAGCCACATCCCCATTTCTTTTTGATTGTAGCACAAATGGAGAGTGTTTGCAAGCCCCAAATTGTAAAAATGCTCTCAAATTACAAAATCTGTCAATAAACATTCGGAATTATATGCCGAATCGGCTTTTTGGGTATTGAGAAATAATGCGCCGTATGTTATAATATAGCTGAGTCGAAAGGATGGAGGTAAACGCTATGGATAAGGCTTCAACGGATAGCAGCTCTCAAAACCTGGGAAATACGATTAAATTCCGCAGGACAAACGAAAAGCAGTCGGCACATCAGGTGCTTATGAGCGTTTACGCTGCCATGACCGAAAAGGGTTATGATCCTGTTGACCAGATTGTCGGTTATCTGCTTTCCGGTGATCCGACATATATCACCAGTCATAACAATGCAAGGTATCTTATCAGAACATTGGAACGTGACGAACTTATGGAAGAGCTTGTAAGCTCATATATCGAGCAATACGGCAAGGAAGATATGATTTAATTCTTCTCTTTGCCGAAGCGTGTGAAAATTTGCATAATAAACAGCACCGTTGGCTCAGCCATTCGGTGCTGTTAATCATTATTGTTTGCGCTGAAGCGAGCGAGCGCTGTTACTGTAAACTAAACGATTATCCGGCAGCAGCGCTCTGTCAACAAGTCCTACCAGCTCGCTTTCAGCAATGCCTATGCTTATACTCGTACAAATTCTTTTACCGTGCCGTCGGCTGCGTCAAGAGTGCCTGTATACTCGACCCGATCAATCCTGCAGCCGATTCCTATCACAACATCCTTGCCGCGTACGACTTTTGCCGATGTGCTTTCAAGTCTGATATTGTCTCCTTCAATGCTGTCAATAACGATGAGAGGAACGGAGCCGGCAGCTTTACTCCTGAACAAAGCAAAACCATGTTCAGTGGGGCGTGTGATCTCGATGCTGCTTCCGCCTATCGAACCAATGTGAGACCCGGACGTAGGCGTAATATCGACATGTTCTGCATTGAGCAAAGTATCGATCTGAAGCTTTCCCGAACTCTTGAAAGTTTCAGCTTCAACATCGCCATCGCTTGCCGTACAGCTGCCGGAAATGGTTATCTCCCGGCAATGAATACCGCCGCTTACAATGACGCTGCCACTTCCGCGCAGCGAATCCGCCTTAAGCGGGCCCGAGAATGCGGAGCTGCCGGAACAGCTGACGGATTGAGCTGCTTCCGCGCCCTTGCACTTAAGGCTGCCCGATGTCGAAAGCGTTTGGCATATGATATCGCCCTCTACGCTCAATGAACCGGAAGCGGAAACCCGTTCAGAGCAAAGGGCACCAAACACTTTGGCAGAGCCGGAGCAGTGAATCTCGCTGCATTTGATATTACCGTTGATTTTTCCGGAACCGCTTATCCTCACTATGTTGTATTCACCACCGCTTACCGTGTTTGAACCGCTAAGCCTTAAATCCATCTTGCCTGTCATAACTCAACCTCCTTAAGATATTCGATAAGTGATTTTTTGCTGTTACCCTCCGTAACGGAGCAGGAAACAAGCTGCTCCAGGGGGTATGTGTGCTTATCATACTCCGTTACGATGACTAAGCACCTTTGACTGCTTCTCTTTTGCTTTTCTCCGATGAGTTCATCGGCCAGTTCTTCAAGCGATACTCCGTCCTTCCTCGAAAGAATCATCTCGATCCGGGGACATATCCTGTCACGCTCAAAAAAGGTTTCCTGCCCAACCGGAGTGGATTTACGAATGAACCAGCTTTCGGGGATCAATCCGATGCGCTTCCAGCGGTACAAAGCACCGTAGGAAATTCCGTACATCTCCAACAGCTCGCGTTTGGATACCAATACTTCGTCCATAAAACACCTCCAACCGTGGTATTCTTTCTTATTGAGACAATAGTAACATAACTATGTTACGATGTCAATAAGCCAAGATTATATATTTTGAAGAAAACAAAAATCGCTGCAAACCGATCGGAATGCAGCGAAGTGCAGATAAATGCTTATTAGAATTGAACGTCGACGATATGGCCGGGGCAACCGTTGCGGGGAACATTTGCGCCGTTGGCTTCATCGGTATCGATGTGCATGGCAAGGCTGAAATTGGGGCTTACACGAACGACTACATCGCCAAAGACGGTCTTGCGTCCTTCGGTATTGACTGCAACGCTAACAACATCCTTATCCTTGACGCCAAACTTTTCGGCATCTTCGGGAGTCATATGGATGTGACGCTTTGCAATGATAAGGCCTTCGGTGAGCTTAATGCTTCCTTCGGGACCAACTATCTCGATGGGAGCGGTGCCTGCGATGTCGCCGGACTCACGAATAAAGCCTTCTGCGCGAAGGGTAACGCTGTCGGTCTTGGAAACCTCAACCTGGTCTGCCTTGCGAACCGGCCCGAGGATGGAAACGCGCTCGATCTTGCGGTCGCCGTTCTGAATGGTAACCTTTTCCTTGCTGAGGAACTGGCCGGGCTGGGAAAGGGGACGATCAAAGGTCAGTTCGTGACCCTTACCGAAAAGAACTTCAACATGTTCTTGGGTGAGATGCACATGGCGTGCGGATACTTCAACGATGAAATCCATGAATAGCCTCCATAAAATTGGTTTCGGGATTATTTTGCATAAAAACCCTATCATTGATATTTTCCTACAGCTTATGTAAAAAGTAAAGTACCCAACGGAAATATAATGTTGGCTTTAGAACATATTGGGTATTGCAATGCACTTGATAATAGAGTATTATTCAATTGCTTTCAATAACCCTGGCTTTGAGGAATGAATTATGAAAGATTACAGCGTTTTTGATATAATTGGTCCTAGGATGGTCGGGCCAAGCAGTTCGCATACCGCAGGTGCGGTCAGGATCGGTCTTGTTGCTCACGGACTGATAGCAGGCAATATAGCATCTACCGATATTACGCTCTATGGCTCCTTTGCCGAGACGGGCAGGGGACATGGCACGGACAGGGCTATTGTTGCCGGGGTACTTGGGGTAGGGCCTGATGATGAGAGGATAAAGTATTCCATGCTCCTTGCTAAAAGCGAAAACATGGATGTTAAGGTGCATTACAGCTCGGAGGAGTGCGATCATCCGAATACCGCCATGGTGAAGGTCATTGGCGAAGACGGAACAATGCATACGGTTGTCGGCATTTCGATTGGCGGAGGAAATATCGAGATAAAGGAAATAGACGGGATGGAGGTATCTTTCAGCGGTAAATATCCAACGCTTATCGTGTTTTATCCCGACGCTCCGGGAGTTATCTCAAAGGTAACGACCGTGCTTGCGGCAATGCAGATAAATGTGGCATTTATGAGGGTTTTCAGACATGCCAAGCGTAAAAGAGCATGTATGGTGATAGAGACGGATGCGGTCGTCAGCCGTGAAGTTCTTAATGGGATCAAGACATATGTTGACGACATTGAGGAGATATGTGCTTTATGAGTTATTCATTTGATACCGGGAAGGAACTTGTTGAGATCTGTGAACGCGAGGGCATTACCATTGCCGAGGCGACAATCCGTCATGAGATGGAAAAGTCGGAACGCAGTTACGATGATATCATCAACGAAATGTTCGAAAACCTGATGGTAATGCAGAAGTCGATCGAGCTTGGCCTTACCAATAAGCAGCAGACCATGACAGGCCTTGCCGGAGATAATGCCGAAAAGCTGTATGTGTTTGCGCCTGATGCGAATATGGGTACGGATATGGCAAAGATTTGCGCAGCGGCGATGGCGGTGACTGAGGTCAATGCTTCAATGGGCAAGATCGTTGCGACGCCGACCGCCGGAGCCAGCGGGGTGCTTCCGGCTGTGCTTGTAATGTGCAGCGAGAAACACGGATTCACGGATAGGGATCTTGTGAACGGACTGTTTACCGCAGGGGCCGTCGGTATCATTATCGCAAAGAACGCGAGCATCTCGGGGGCGGCAGGCGGATGCCAAGCCGAAGTCGGTTCGGGCGCGGCAATGGCTGCGGCAGCGTTGGCAGAGCTTTGCGGTGCCAAACCTAAGGCGTGCCTGGACGCGGCTGCGATAGCCCTTAAGAACATTATGGGCCTTGTGTGTGATCCGGTCGCCGGGCTTGTGGAGTGTCCGTGCATTAAGAGAAATGCGATGGGTGCTGCGGATGCGGTGCTTGCAGCGGATATGGTACTCGCAGGTATAAGCAGCATCATTCCATTCGACGAGGTGGTAGTCGCCATGCGAAATGTCGGTCGAATGATGAATACGGATCTGAGAGAGACATCCAGAGGCGGAATCGCAGCATCTCCTACCGCAAAGAGCATTGCGGAGCGCATCGGCAAAAGAGATGTTTAAATTCGGCATGTTATTAATATAAATCAATAAATACTTGCAGAATAGCTGCTTTTCTGGTATTATTGCTGAGAGAACATGGTCGGGAGGATAGCTATGAATCAGAACGGATTAAAGACTTGGCTTAGGGTAGGGATCGTCTTTTTCGGTTTGGTATGCCTTGCTGCGTTTTGCCTGCTGATACCCATGAGCATTATGGGCCGTTCCGAAACACTGTTCGAAGGACATGGAACGCTATTGACTGTGTTTGCCGAGATTGCCGTGATACCTTGTATCCTTGCTATGATCAGTGCGTGGAAAATAACGATCGAGATAGGAAAGGACAACTCGTTTTCAAAAGAGAATGTTAAGAATATGAAGCATATCGCTTTCTATTCGCTTGCCGAGGGCACGTATCTGCTGATTCTTAGCGTGTGGTTTGCGGTAAATTCTCTCGATAAAGGCATCGACGGGCTTTTTCTTGCAGCGCTGCTGTTTTCGCTCATCTCAGGGGCTGTTGCACTTGCAGCGTTCTGTCTTTCGCATCTAATTCAAAAAGCTGCGAAGATAAAAGAAGAGAATGACAGCATAGTGTGAGGGCGATATGGGCGAGATAATTATTAACATAGATGTCATGCTTGCAAAAAGAAAGATGAGCGTCACCGCACTGTCCGAGAAGATAGGAATATCTTTGGTCAATACCTCTGTTCTAAAAAATGGCAGAGCAAAGGGCATCAAGTTCGAGACCTTGGCAAAGCTTTGCGAAGTGCTTAAATGCACTCCGGGCGATCTTCTGGAATATCGGGAAACCGAGGGAGAGACGGATTGATCGGGCTTTTATTTTGACAGTTATGTCATGACACACAAAATTAGTTGCGAAATGGATGTAATGAAGGTGAAGGAAAGAAAGAATAAGATTATAAAAATTGTTATCAACGTCGCGATGCTTGCGCTGATCGTTTTCTTACTGTACATATCATTGAATAGCGTCCTTCCGGGATTTATCGATGTGTTGGCTGAGGGCGATAACGAAGCCATCGAAGCCTATCTCAAGAGCTTCACGACCTTTAAGGGATATTTTGTTGCGTTTTTGCTGCAATTCGTTCAGATAATAACGATATTCCTTCCAAGCGTTCCGATACAGGTTGCATGTGGCTTTATCTTTGGGACTGTTCGGGCTTCAATAGTCTGCTACCTTGGCTATGTGAGCGCAAATGCGGTAGTATTCCTTGCCTGCAGGGCACTGCATGGCGGACTTGAAAAGCTGCTGCCTTCAACAACCAGCAAGAGCTTGACTTCAGGAAAAGCGAAGCAGATATTGGATTCCAAATATCCCGCTTTCACTGTGTTTTTAGCGTCAATACTGCCGCTTATCCCAAACGGAACGATACCATATGTAGCTGCAAAGACCAAAATGAAGTTTTCTTCATTCATGCTTGCGGTTGCGATTGGATGCATTCCGACTGTCTATACCGTTTGTGCGGTCGGAGGAAGGCTGAACAAATTTGATTACCTGACTGCTGCTTTGATGTGCCTGCCGCTGATAGTTCTGGTCGTAATACTGTTCTGGCAAAAGAAGAATCTGATCATGCTGTATGAAAAGCTGCATATGAGGCTTCATAAAAACAAATCGGACAGTACGGACGATATTTGCGAAGCAGCGGCTCATACGGATGCTGCCGACTGCGACACGGATGAAACCGACTGAGTTGTGAGCAATAATGAAGAATAGTTATTTAAATTGATAGGGTTCCGCAATTTGATAGCGGAACCCGGTTTCTGTTTCATGTTATTTCCTGACAGAATAATGAACTAACGCTGAACAAGTCTGACATTTGTAGTGTGTATCGTTTGTATCTTAACAGTTCTTGGCGCTATCAGTCTTGAAGCAAAGCGTTCGCTGTAGATGCTCCATATGGTTTCCTGGGGGTTTTGCTCGGATGCTCTGGCATCAAGGTTGGTTGCGACTATCGTTGCTTTTCCGGAATCCTGCCGCTGGCATAGTATGCTGAGAAGCGTCTCTATAGTAATATTCGGTATCATCGGCTCGGTGCCAAGATCATCGATTATCAGCAGATCGGGGAAGATGAAGTCCGGCTTTTCGCTCGGGTCAGCTCTCAATGTATCAAGGGTTAGCTGGATAAGCTTATTGGAACTTATCTTGAGAACAGAATAACCCCTCTTGAGAACCGCTCCGCCGATGCAGTTAACAAGGAACGTCTTTCCGACACCGGGTTCACCGATGTAGAGAAGATCACGCTTTTCGTTATCCGGAAAGTTCTGCGCATAGCAGATAGCCGCGTCGCGGATCTTGCTCATGGCATTCCTCTCGCTGGGGGTGCGCTGCAGATCCAGATCGAAGACTTCAAAACATTGCTTAGGATCCAGGCCTGAGTCTTCAAAAAGAATGTTGATCGCAAGCTGATTGACGCAACGGCACAGCTCATCGCCGATCCTTCCGGTATCACGACAATCTCTGCAAACATATTGATGGTCAAGGTAGTCGGTGGGGAATCCATTTTCAACCAGCTTGCTATGCTTCTGAGCATCATAATCAGCTATCAGCATCTCCGCACTGTCATATATATTCTTTTGCGAGCCGCTGCCCATGAGACTGCGTCCAAGATCGAAGGTCATCGCCTTTATGTCTGAATCCAGCTGTCGAAGCTCGGGCACACGGAAACAGACTTCCTCGTACCTGTCTGCCTCCAGCTTCTTCATTCTGCGCTTCCGTCGGAGCATTTCGTCGGATATAGCCTGCGCCAAGGCGGTTGTTCTAATCTTCATATACGTCCTCTCCAAAGTCTATACCAAGCTCAGCAAGCTGATCTGCAGAGTATGTATGTTGTCTGTAACTTAGTGCGCGGTTGGTCTTTTTGCGCTGATTGCTGCCGGTAGGCGCGGTTTGCTTACTCATAAAATCCTTTGCTCCGGATACCGTGCCGATGCCATTCTCATGCCAAGTATTCATTAGCTTTTTTAACTCAGAAAACGGACGCCCGGATGAGGACGAAAGCTCAGCCGCATAGTACATAAGTTCGGGATCTATGCACCACTGCTTGTACCAAAGCTCGACCTGCTGTCTTTGCTCAACGGTCGAACGGCGAGAGGCAAGCCCTGCGCGCACCAGTATCTGGTGAGTTAACTCCGCAATGAGATCCTGTTCGTGTGAAAGCTGCTGAACCATCTCAGCAGTAACGCTTCCGCTGTCATGATAGCTTTCAAGAATGGCGTCGAGATATTTGAAAGTGGGCCGGTCGCTCGATACAACCTCGCGGCAGGCAAGGTCAATGGCTTCATCGCTGAATCCCCAATCCTTCGTCCACTTGCGGTAAAGCTCCGATTCATCCTCGGTCGGTCGGCGTGAGATGCGCCAGCGCTTTAAGATAGCGGCAGCGCCTGTCATGGATTCAAGCTCTATGGTGAAGCATTCATGAACCTGCTCATAGCTTAAATACCTTTCCGCCGCCAGTCTTTTGGCAATGGCGTCCATATAGTTAATGTTGACCCTCGACCCCTTTATTTCAATGCTGTGACGCACAATCTCAACCGCAGCATCGGGTTCGAAACGGAAGATATCCACCCAGTCATATATCTTTTGAAGCTCTCCACCGCTCAGATTTCGGGTACCAAGCACCGCTTGCAGCTTTTTTACCAAATCGGCATATCGACCGGATGAAGAAGGCTCAGCCGCTCCCGTTCCGCAGATATTAAGATACTGAATGTGTACCGAGCCGCTGTCAATGATACGCACCAATCCCTGCTTATTCAATACTCGATAGGCTTCCAGCACGGTCTCCGGGCTCAAACCGAGTGCGGTTTCAATGTCTGCCGAGTTTTCATCGGGAGATGAAGACAGCATAAGGCCATAGAGGTATACCTTGACCGCATCCCCGGGAAGGGATGGCAGAAAATCCGTTATGAAAGCATTATCCACCTCAGTTGAGGCATGGACAGGATGTTCCTTTGTAATGGTGAAATCAGACATAAGCAGCGCTCCGCGTTCGATAATACAGCATCAATTTTAGCATTCGAAAAAGGAAGTGTCAATCGCCGACGGAGAAAAACTGAAACAAAAAGGCGAACGAGTTCATTCGTCCGCCAAATGATAGAAATAGAAAATTATTCTTTGTGACAGCCGCAGCCGCAGTCTCCGTCATTGCAGCCGCATTCTTCATCATCGCAATCGCAGTCACAATCGCATTCGCAATCGCATTCGCAATCCTCTTCAAGGATTGTGGAAACGATCTCGATAAGGTTCTCCATGTCTTCATCTGCAGGGGGAACGAATTCTTCGGTATCATCTTCCTCATTGACGACGATCTTCATGATATAGACGCTGGTCTCACAGTCGCATTCCTCGTCCTCTGCGCATTCGCAGTTGTCGTTTGCGTCAACAAGAATTGCGTACTCATTGCCCTGGTAATCAAAATAATCGATAACATCAAGCTCAAACTCGTTTCCGTCATCATCAACGAAGGTAACGAAATCTCTTTCTTCACAATCGCACATAGTTTTTTACTCCTTAATTTAATGGGAAGCTTGCTTCCTCGGTAATTGTAACTTATCGCAAAACAAAATGCAAGCCTGATTTATGCTCAAAAAACGCAAAAAATGCCGAATTAACAGTATATTATCAATGACGCTTGAAAAATGAATGTTTTTGTATTATAGTTAATGCATGATTTTTCACGGAGGTAATTCAATATGTGGAAAGAGTTTAAGCAATTCGCATTCAAAGGCAATGTAATGGACTTGGCCATCGGCGTTATGATTGGCGCAGCATTCCAAAGCATCGTAAAGTCGCTCGTTGATGATATTTTCATGCCCCTGTTTGGCCTGATACTCAATACCGCTACTTTGAACGCAAAGTATGTTGTCCTGAAGGGAGCCGACTTGGTTACCGAGGGAATGACGGCTGCGGAAGCGACCGCAGCAGGTGCGTCGGTTCTCACCTATGGTTCGTTTATTTCGGCGGTCATCAACTTTTTCCTGATCGCAGTTATAGTATTCTTTATTGTTAAGCTCATAAACAAGCTTAAGGATATCGGACATAAGCCCATCGAGGAAGAAGCCAAGCCTGAGCCCAGGCTTTGCCCCTACTGCAAGAGCGTCGTTGCAGACGATGCGACCCGCTGCCCCCACTGCACCAGCATTCTTGATGCTCCTGCTCAGGAGGAATAATCGACTTTATAGATGAAGCGGAATATGCAAACGATTTGATTTGCATGGTTATTCCGCTTAAGATATGTTTATTGACAGAGAGGAAACCATAATGAGTCTTTACGATGGCTGGCAGGCCATGATGCAGGACACCGAAACGCCCGAGTTTGCGGAGTTCTGGAACACTTATATCGCAACGGAAAAGGAAGCATATCGCAAGATACTTTCCGATACAGCCGTAATCTTTTCCGGAAAAGCTTCCGAGCTGGCTGAAACCTTCGGCATGGACGAAAGGATATTTGCCGGATTTCTTGATGGTATCAACGACAGCCTTACAGAACGCATCGATGTTCCTTCCGTTGAAGCCGATACCGATATCACGCTGAGCATTGACTTTGAAAAGCTGTACTATAACATGCACGCAGCAAAGGCGGATTGGCTCTATAACCTTAAGGAATGGAACGGAGTGCTGACAGAGGAAAAACGCAAGGAGATCACCAAGCAGTACAGGCTGGCAGGCCAATATATCAATAATGGCCCAAAGGTCGGCCCAAACGATCCCTGCCCCTGCGGAAGCGGAAAGAAGTATAAAAAGTGCTGCGGAAGAACGCAGGACTGATCAAATGACAAAGAATATGGGACGCGGCAGTCGGCTGCGTCCCTTGTGATTTATACATGATTCCTGCCCACGGCATATACGGCCGGATGGCTCCGATATCTGCTTTCGGTTATCCTTTCTCTCTTTATTTCTTTATCACCAAGGTAAAATACCTTATAAGACTCATACACGCTTCCGGTCACAGCCGGAGTGATGAGCAGCGTTTCTCCGTATGGTAGTTCAAAATCGTCATAGAATTCCGCTTCTCCGGGAAGTATTGAATCCTTGAATTCGCTGATAAGCTCGATCCTGTCATAATCATCTGATAATTCTGAACCGTAGATCTCGCAAACCAGTCGCCCGTTCTCTGCCCACATAAAAATATATATATCGCTTGGCGTGTTGTTCCTTATTACCAAATCGAGAGCTCCTTCGCTTATTGCTGCGTCAAGTCCTGCAGGCACATATGGAACAGGTTTGGAATGGTTGAACCTTGTTGGCACCGAAAGATCGGCTTTTAACGCTGCATTGTAAAGCGTGGTGCTTACCTGGCAGATACCTCCGCCGTATTGATCTTCCGATTCCAAGCCGCCGTTAATATAAGCCTCCGCCATCTTCCAACCGTTTTCCTCGGTGCGTGGGCCCAATACATCTCCGAAGCTTAACGTCTTATCGGGGCTCAGAATGTAACCGTTGATAAGTGAAGCCGCTTTTGCAAGATTAAACGATCTGTTTTCATTCCATTGGTTGAACTCAGTAGCACATCTTCCCCGAAGCTTGGGAAGCTTGACCATTCCGACGCATGCTTCGACCTCAGTCATGCATATCTCTATGCTCGTCAGCCCCTCGAGTATCTGCTTTTTAGCCTTCGCTTCATCCATTTCAAGCCCGCTTTTTCCCTTAATAATGCTGAAGCTCGGAGACCGATCGCCCATGTCCTTCACTTTGATGCGTTCGGGTTCGGACGCGATATTGACGGTTTCAGCAATTCTTTCAAGGGCACTATCCAGCCTTTCGTCATCAACGGGAAGAGCTGTGATTTGGTAGCGGCCTGATACTCCTTCTGCTGTTTTTAGAATTCTATCCAGATCGCTCATTACGGTAATGTCGGATGCGGTCAGCATAAAACTCCTGTCATCAAGAATGAGGGTACATTTATAGGCATTAATCAATTCCGTCTCGGCTTTATGAAGCGCTTCAATCGCTTCAATCTTTGTCATACCCGAAATATCTACCCCGGAAACATATGTTCCATACGCGTATGCAAACTCAGAAGTAGCAGTTGGCTTCTCGCTTGGAATATCAGAAGCCGGAGCAAGGCTGTTGTCAGGAACAGGAGAGCCATGCGGATCATTACAACTGCTGCACCCAACCAAGGAAGCCAAGAGGAATATCATTATCGATAGGATTATTTTTCTATATTGCTGCATTACGACCTCACATTGGTATTTATCGTATAATAGCCTGTTCCAATTCGTTTGATTTTATGATATAATAGCCACATGGCTTCTGAATTAAAACTGATAAATGCATATATGACAATTGCAATGGATGAAGCAAAGGCGGCCGCCGAGCTTGATGAGGTTCCTGTCGGAGCCGTGATCGTCAGAAACGACAAGGTGATCGCAAGAGCGCATAACCTTGTCGAGACAAGGCAGGATCCGACGGCGCATGCCGAGATGCTTGCGCTTAAAGAAGCATCGGACAAGCTTAATACAAGAAGACTATCGGATTGTACTATGTATGTTACGCTTGAACCGTGCGCAATGTGCATGGGTGCTATCATAGGGTATAGGATAGGCGCACTGGCGTTTGGCGCATTTGACCAAGCCGCAGGCTGCTGCGTGTCCAAAACAGAGCTTCCCGAACTGCTGAACTATCGGATACCGTATATCGGCGGAATGCTTGAGGATGAGTGCAAAAAACTGCTGTCGAATTTTTTTCAGCAAAAACGATGAATAGGTTATCATTTCCGTGCGTTCAAATGTATCTGAAAGCACGGTCGGATAAATAACAAACGGAGGTAGACCATGAAGAAAACCATCAAGAGCATCTTGTGCATCGCAATGATTGCATTTATGGTGTTCACAGCGGCAAACGTGAGCGCATTGACTACGCAGCGCAGCAGCGCATACATAGATTGCGGCACGACAGAAAACCTGGTCACGGTCGAAAAATGTGACCCCAATGAGATCGTTCCTATCATCGTAAAGCTCAAGGATCAGCCGATCCTTGCGGTTGCCGAAAACGGAACGAAGAAAGCAGGCGAGCTAAGGAGCGAGCTTCTTGCAAAGCAGGACAAGGTCGTTAACGAGATCAACAGCCTGACTAAGAGCAGCATAAGCGTAAAATATCACTATGTAATGCTCTTCAATGGTTTCTCGTTTGAAGGCGAATACCGTCTGATTGATGAGATAAAGTCGCTTCCCGGTGTTGCCGACTGCTATCGCAGCGAAGTTTACGGCCTTCCCGATGATATTGACGAGGAGGATACCAGGCTCAGCTCCAGCGTTGGATACATCAATGCCGACGACCTTTGGTCCCTCGGCTATACCGGACAGGGACAAACCATCGCAATAATTGATACCGGCATTAAAAAGACGCATTCCAATTTCTCAACGGCTCCCACCGATCCCCATTTTAGCGAATCGTCTATTCAGAGCATTCTTGACGGAAATGAGCTGTGCGCAGAGCAGCGTTACAACGGTACTCTGTCCGGCAGTAATCTCTATTACAGTGCAAAGATCCCTTACACATTCAACTATGTTACGGGTACGACCGATGTCGGACATTCGACTGCCAACAGCGATCACGGAACCCACGTTTCCAGCATAGCTGCGGGCTACGACACAACTGTTAAAGGCGTTGCATACAACGCTCAGATCGTCTCAATGCAGGTGTTCAACAATGGCGAGGGCGAGTGGGTAGATATCCTTGCAGCACTCGAAGACTGTGTGTATCTGCAGGTTGATGCGCTCAACATGAGCCTTGGTTCCGACTGCGGATTTTCAACTTCCGATGAAGATGTTGAACTCGTATATGCGCTCCTTGTGCAGACAGGCATAAATGCAGCAGTCGCAGCCGGAAACAGCGAAGCGGCGGGCAGCGGCAACAATTTCAACGGGAACCAACCCACATTCAATATCGATAACGGCGTTGTTTCCGATCCCGGTTCACTCTACGGCTCTCTGTGTGTTGCGTCCAGCGAAAAGAACAATCAGTTCGACCCCTCAAGCTTCTCCAGCTGGGGCTCAACATCCGACCTGAGGATAAAGCCAGAGATTATGGCTCCCGGCGGCAGCATCTATGCTGCTACCGATTCCGGCTACTCCTATTCCAACTATGGAACCAAGAGCGGCACTTCAATGGCTACTCCGCATATCGCAGGCAGTATGGCCCTTGTACATCAGTATGTCAACGCAAATTTCCCGAATCTTTCGGCAGCTGAGCGCACCGCGATGGTCAACACTTTGCTGATGTCCACGGCGGTACCCAGCATGGTCTACACCACGCCGAGGTCCGTACGCCTTCAGGGCGCAGGTCAGGCAGACCTGATCGCAGCGATCTCGACCAAGGCATACCTCGATGTTGAAGGCTGCAGCCGCCCCAAACTCGAACTGGGCGATGATCCCGAGCGCACCGGAATTTTTGACTTGAGCTTTGATGTCGTAAACTTCGGCAGCACCGCACTCACATACACTGTTGACGTGTATGTTACCACCGAGGGCACCAATACCGGCTCATTCTCCGGACAATCGGGTTACTATATGACCAATAGCCCCTATAACATCACCGACAACGTGGATATCACCAAGCCCGCTACCATAACCGTACCTGCTGGCCAGACCGTTACCGTCAACGTTACAATTGATGTTAACCGCTATGCGGCAAGCCTTGACGAGAAGTTCCCCGTAGGCGCCTATATCGAGGGCTATGTACGCCTGATGGGCGATGTCAACTTGACCATGCCTTATCTCGGCTTCTATGGCGATTGGCACTATGCAAGCGTATTTGATCGAGCATACTATTACGATGCATACCTTGGAAACACTACCGCTTATCCTGCGGAGTGGGGAATCAACAGTGCAGGCTCATCCATCGGCAGTTCATATGTCGAATTTGGTATGAACCCCTTTACCACCACCGAGAACTTCCTGCTTGACCGCGCCAGCATAAGCCCGAACGGCGACGGAAAGATGGATGCTATTGATACGGTGTATACATATCTTTTGAGGAACTGCGGAGTATTCGAATACTCCATCTATGATGCAGAGACCGGAGAAGAGTACTTCAATCTGCCCATTCCCTGGGAGCGTAAGTGCTATGATAACAGCTGGTATGTAACCCCAAGGCCCGTTGGCTATTATGACTCCAATGCGATAACCCCTTGGTATGCCGAAGGCATTGAAGACGGAACAACCGTCATCCTCCGCATGACGGGCTATCTCGACTCATTCCGCGAATTCGACCCCGAAGATAATGAGAATGCGGTTTGGGAGATCCCTGTTACTATTGACAGGTCCGAACCCGAGATCGTCTACTGGAATTTGCAGGATGGCGAACTGCTCATCTATGTTCGCGATAATCACTATGTTTCCTATGTAGGCGCATATTCCAACGCTTCCTGCACCACGCTTATCGACGGAGTTGCGGTTGAAGAGAACCAGCGCGGCATGATGTCCATGATATCGCTGAACGTTGGCAACAGGGATCAAGTCTATGTCAAGGTTGGCGATTATGCTTATAACTTCATAACTCAGTCCATATCCGGCGAGGGCGGTTCCCTTGAACCCATCGACCTTGAAGGAATTTGCATCAATGAGCAGAATGCAGAGGTATTCGAGGGTTCAAGCACCACGCTAAATATCGGAAGAACTCCCATTGACGCAAACAACTTCACCATGGCTTGGACTTCCTCCAACGAGAACATCGCAACGGTCAGCGGCGGACTCACCAAGGCAACCGTTACCGGCGTTTCCGAGGGTACTGTTACCATAACGGCGACAGCAACCGACAAGCGGACCAATGAAGTGTTTACGGCAACCGCAGCCGTCATCGTTAATGATTATCCCTCTCTTGATGAGGCGCTGAATGCATCCGGCTTTAACTTCCACTTTAACAGCAGCGGAAGCTATGCTTGGGAGATCGATATGATAGGCGATAGGGTTGCAGGCAAGAGCACCAATCAGGAGAACGCAAGCAGTCAGTCCACGGTTACGATGGATTCCATAACACTCAGCGCAGGCGACAAGCTCAGGTTTGACTGGCTGGTCAGCAGCGAAAGCAATTATGATTTCCTCAAATTCTATGTAAACGGCAGCATGGTGCAGCAGATAAGCGGCGAGGTCGGCTGGACGACCGTTACCTATACCGTTCCAAGTGATGGCAACTATATCTTTAAGTGGTCCTACGAGAAGGATGGATCCGTAAACAGGAATGAGGACACCGGCTGGGTGGACGAAGTCAGGATAGAATACGTCAATCCGCCCGAACCGGTCAATGACGGTGACGTAAACCGCGATGGATATGTTGATATTCAGGATGCAATACTGGTACTCAGGCACGCCATGAGCATTTCAGAACTTACTGCAGAGCAGCAGCTTATTGCGGATGTCAATGGTGACGGATTTGTCAATACAAGCGACGCTTTAATTATCGAGCGCATAGCAATGGGAATCGCTTCATAAGGATGTACCTTTGAATGTGGCCGAATGACAGATAATTTCTGCTCATATCGGCCGAACCGACATAATAGCAGCGGTAAACCGAGGATCAACTCTTTGATATCTGTTTACCGCTGTGTGTGTTTTATGGTATTATTGACTCGTTCGGCGTTCAGAGCGCAGAACGAATAATACGCTTTTGATGAAAGGAAGAATCTGAAGGAGAATATGGATAGGATAAAAGCGATAATGTTTGCTCTGCTGGCAGCGGTGTTTTATGCGATCAATGTGCCCGTTTCAAAGCTGCTCCTGAATAATGTCGGCCCTGCAATGATGGCGGCATTTCTATACCTCGGGGCCGGAATGGGCATAGGGCTGATGTCGGTTTTTAAGGGAAAGAGTAAAGAAAAAACGGAAAGTCTATCAAAAAGAGATCTCCCTTATGTGATTGGCATGGTCGTCCTTGACATTGCCGCGCCTATTCTTTTGATGCTGGGGATAAGCTGCGGTTCTTCCTCAAACGCATCGTTGATAGGTAACTTCGAAATTGTTGCAACGACTGTGATTGCCTTCTTCGTGTTCAAAGAGGTGGTCACAAAACGACTGTGGGCGGCGATCGCATTGATAACCCTATCAAGCATCATCCTGTCATTTGACGGAGCTGACGCACTGCGGTTTTCGCTTGGCTCGCTGCTTGTGATTCTGGCAACCGTTTGCTGGGGTTTTGAGAACAACTGTACCAGAAAGATTTCTTCAAAGGATACTTATGAAATAGTAATCATCAAAGGAATATTCTCCGGCCTTGGCTCTCTTGGAATCGCACTGATTAAGCGAGAAAGTTTTCCGGAAATCGGCTATATCGCAGCTGCACTTGCGCTGGGCTTTGTTGCGTACGGCCTTAGCATTTTCCTTTATGTTAGGGCGCAGAGCACCCTCGAAGCAGCCAAGACAAGCGCATATTATGCGGCCGCTCCGTTCATAGGCGCATTCCTCTCGTTTGTCCTTTTGCGAGAAAAACTATCCTGGATGTATTTAGCGGCGTTGGCGGTCATGATAGCCGGCTCTGCGCTGGTTGTTGCGGATACGCTGATACGGAATCATGCGCATATGCACCGGCATACATTTACCCATACGCACGATGGGTCAACGCATACGCATGTGATTACGCATATGCATGCGCATAATCATTATGTTACGGACAACAGGCATGGTCATCATCATACAAGGGCAGAGCTTGAACGCGAACCCGGAGCAGTACATCAGCAAGGATAAATAAAGAATACTAGGGGTGTACGAATACTGTCGAAAAGCTTTGAATTGAAAGGGGGCAGTACATTTGGACGTTGTTTTTGTTAATCCGGGAGTGGAATACATGATGCGGCGAATTTCGGAGATTCAAACCGAAGCTGAAACGAATTTTTGGGTAGAGCCTATATTCTATTTTTATCCGCAGCTTGATAAAGCCTATGCTAAGAGTCTCTCATTATCTGAACGCAGGGATTATATTGAGCGCACTTTGCGATCTGTCTATGTCACTATAAAGGACACGATCGATGAAAAGGTTGGATCGTACTCAAGACATTGGAATGCTTGCAAGGATCAGATAACTGCCGCACTGTCCGACGCTTTCGGCGTCGGTTGTTCTGAGCTATTCAACGATCTGCGGTGTAATATCAGCATGAATCCAATCGAACCACGATTTTTAACGGAAAGAAGCTTTGATATCTTTTATCTTAACAGCGAAAGAGGCGCCATTGGTGAATGCATACATGAGATTATACACTTCGTATGGTTTTATGTATGGAACATGTTGTTCGGAGATAGTTATGACGAATACGAACGCCCGTCTATGAAATGGATATTAAGTGAAATGGTAGTTGAGTCCGTGATGAAAGATGACAGGCTAAGCTCCATAAATCCCTACTTCCTTAGAGAAAACGGTGGTTGTATCTATCCATATTTCTTCGACATGAAAATAGATGGCATCATGATTCTAGACACTATTGATGATATGTTCAAAAACCAAAGTATCGAAGATTTTATGAAAAACAGTTATGCCTATTGTCGAGAACATGAAGCAGAAATACGAGCTCATATAGAAAAATCGGAAAGTAGCTGCTGAATATGAAAAGTTGACCGTTGGCGCACAGCATATGCTGTGTTGACGGTCTTTTTATTCTCTTGCTCCCAAAACTAACCGCTATAACGGTTATTTTGAAACCGTTGGAGAATTAGACTTTTGAGGCATATCTGGGATTCAGGCTATGCATGAACAAATCCGATATATCCAAAAACTTTAGAATGAACACATAAAAATAGGCAAGGGCTGCATTTTGAATGTCGGCGGCCAAGATTTCGTTTGGCAATTCCGGTTGAAATAATCCGCAAATCATGTTAAAATCTCAAAAGTGAATATCGGAGGATGAAACTTTGAGAAGAACATTGGCTTGGATTTGCATTGCACTTGTGACTATAGCGTTCATATTGCTTAGTCTCGTTTTGATTCTGAAGATCGATGTGATAATACCTATACTGTTGTTTGTGGTCGCCTTTATCATGTTCCTTATGATAAAGCGAATGCCGACCGATGAGCAGCGCAAGCAGGATATGGAAACGCATGAACATGCCTTCTTCGATACGGAAGAGGCGCTTGCGAGCGAAGATCAGAATAATAAGAGTAAAGAGAAGAAAAAGAAGCATAGATGAATACCATGAAAAAGACAGACAAAAAACCCTCCAATCTAAAGCGGTTTATCAGCTATTATAAGCCCCATCTCGGCCTGTTTGTGTTGGACATGTGCTGCGCTCTGTTCATATCATCGGTCGATATCGTCTATCCGCTGATCTCAAAGACAATACTCAACGAATATCTGGCTCCGGAAAACCCGCAGTATAGAGCGTTTTTCATTCTCATCGGTGTATGCGTGGTAATGTACCTATTGCGCACGACCGCATCATATATTGTTACCTACTATGGGCATAGGTTAGGCGTAAGCATCGAAGCGGACATGCGGCATGACGCATTTTCGCATATGCAGAAGCTTGGATTCAGCTTTTACGATAAATCCAGAACCGGTAAGCTAATGGCAAGGTGCACGACCGACTTGTTCGATGTAACCGAGCTTGCTCACCATGGCCCCGAGGATGTGTTCATTTCGATGCTGACATTCCTGGGAGCGTTTATCGCCATGCTGTTTATCGAATGGCGGCTTGCGCTTGTGCTCATTGCATTCGTTCCGCTGATGCTGCTGTTCGTGATGAAGCTTAGAAAGAGGATGAATGAGACCTCAAGGCGTGTTAAGGAAAGCACTGCGCGCATCAATACGGATATTGAATCATCGATCAGCGGTTCAAGGGTGGCGAAGGCGTTTACCAACGAGGAATACGAGGTCGAAAAATTTGTCAACGGCAACAAGGTCTACGTTAAGTCCAAGACCATGTATTATAAGACCATGGGCGCATTCCAGGCCGGTATGGAGTTCTTTACCTCTATACTGAATCTTGTCGTGCTTGCGGTAAGCGGACTGCTCATAATGTCGGGGAAGATGCAGCTTACAACACTGGTCGTTTTCCTGCTATATGTGTCATCGTTCATTACACCTATTAGAAAGCTCGCCGCATTTGCGGAGCAGTACACGATGGGCATGGCCGGGTTTAAGCGATTCACCGAGCTGATGGATACCGAGCCGGATATCGTTGACGAACCGGGCGCAGCTGAACTTAAGAATGTCAAAGGAGATATTTGTTATGACCATGTAAGCTTTGCTTACGGCAAGGATCTGGAGAATGTTCTTTCTGATATCACTTTGAATATCGGCGCCGGTCAGACTGTTGCGCTGGTAGGCCCTTCGGGCGGCGGCAAGACGACACTGTGCCATTTGCTGCCGAGATTTTACGATATTTCCGAAGGAAGGATAACAATTGACGGCAACGATATTAAGAGCGTTACGCTCGAATCCCTAAGAAGGAATATCGGCATCGTTCAGCAGGACGTATTCCTTTTTGCGGCATCCGTAAAGGATAACATCCGCTACGGCAGGATAGATGCGACCGACGAGGAGATAGTGCGTGCGGCTATTGCTGCCGAGATACACGATGATATTATGAACATGCCCGATGGCTATGATACCATCGTCGGCGAACGCGGCATTACGCTCTCCGGAGGACAGAAGCAGAGGGTATCCATCGCTAGGATCTTTCTGAAGAACCCTCCGATACTCATCCTTGACGAAGCCACCAGCGCTCTCGATTCCGCAACCGAAGCCAGGATAACGGAAGCCTTTGAGCGGCTTAGCAAAGGAAGGACGACTCTCATCATCGCGCACAGACTATCGACCGTAAGAAGAAGCGATAAGATAATTGTTATTGATGAACACGGCATAGTTGAGTCGGGTACGCATGATGAGCTAATCGCCCTGGATGGCGAATACAAAAAGCTAAACGATGCACAGAACAGGTTCTACGCATAGAACCTGTCGGATACATCGAATCATTGAATAATACATTGGAGGAAAATATGGAATACATCATTGAACAACTTAAATCCGTTATGGCTATCGACAGTCCGACCGGCTTCACGAGGAAGGCCGCCGAGTATACCATGAATGAGCTGCGCACACTCGGCTATCAGCCACAGATGACAAAAAAGGGCTGCGTGCTCTGCTGCCTGGGCGGCGAGAGCGATGCCGTTGTGTTCTCAGCTCATCTCGACACCCTTGGAGCAATGGTTGCCGAGGTTAAGGGCAACGGAAGGCTGCGCCTCACCAGAATCGGCGGCATGAACGCCAACAATGCCGAATGCGAGAATGCAAGGGTTTACACTCGTGACGGTAAGGTTTTTGAGGGCTGCTTCCAGATGAACGATCCGTCCATCCATGTCAACGGAGATTACAGCACGCAGAAGCGCGATTACGACGGCATGGAGCTGGTGCTGGACGAAAAGGTATTTTCTAAGGATGATACCAAAAAGCTTGGCATTGAGGTCGGCGACTATGTTTGCTTTGATCCGCGCACTAAGGTCACTGAGTCAGGCTATATTAAGAGCCGTTTTCTCGATGATAAGCTGAGCGTGGCGATCCTTCTGGGCATCGCAAGGGAGATAAAGGAAAAGAATCTCAAGCTCACAAGAAAGGTCTATATCTATATAACCGTATTTGAAGAGGTGGGTCACGGCTGTTCAAGCGGAATCCCCGATGATGCATGCGAGATAATAAGCGTTGATATGGGATGCGTAGGCAATGGCCTTGAATGCAAGGAGCACCAGGTTTCTATCTGCGTCAAGGATTCCCATGGCCCGTACCACTATGAACTCACATCAAGGCTTGTCGAGCTTGCCAAAAAGCACGAGCTGGACTATGCGCTTGATGTCTATCCGTTCTATGGATCGGATGCCGACGCTGCGCTCGATGCAGGTTATGACCTTCGCCACGGTCTGATCGGAGCGGGCGTTTATGCATCCCATGGGTATGAACGTTCTCATATCGATGGGGTGAGAAACACCTTTGAACTGGTCAAAGCATATATTACAGAGTAAAACATGGAATAGAGTTTTTATATTGGCCGAATTTGGCCGTATGCGCGTAAAAACTCTATTATTTTACATAATAGACATGGAATTGTGGCAAAGATGTTAACAAGTCTGATTCCCAGGACAGGGATTTTGACACCGCTTTGCCAGAGCTGTACACTTATTGAAGTGAGCAGGGCTTAAAAATTATCAGCAGCGAAGGGTCATAGTGCTCCGACCCAATATCAAGAAAGGTGGCTATATAATGAGTAAAATCAGCTACTACAAAAGAGAAGCACTTCCGTTGGAAATGCACAAGGTATGCATCGTTCAGAAAACCTCCATCCTTCCGGTGGAGGAGAGGGTGAAGGCGATACGCCGCGCGGGGTTTAATTCCTATCGTATGCAGGCGGACGACTGCTATCTGGATATGCTTACCGACAGCGGAGTTAATGCCATGACGAATGAGCAGCTTGGCGCGATGATGATAGGGGACGACGCCTATGCAGGGAGCGTGACCTATCGCAGACTCAGCGAAAAGATAAAAGAGATATTCAACAAGGACTATTTCCTTCCCGTTCACCAAGGCAGGGCCTGTGAGCATATGCTCGCGCTTGCCTATGTGAAGCCGGGCTCGATCGTGCCGATGAACTTCCAGTTCGGAACATCGATCGGCAAGATTAAATACTGCGGCGGAGAATATGTTATCTGCCTGCAGGAGGAAGGATTTGACAAGCAGAGCGAAAATCCGTTCAAGGGAGATTTTGACCTCGATAAGCTTGAGCGTATACTCATAAGCGAGCATGACCGCATTGCGTTTGTACGCATTGAAGCCGGAACGAACCTTATCGGCGGACAGCCCATTGCGCTTGACAATATGCTTGCCGCCGCCGAGCTGTGCAGGAAGCATGGAATACGCTCGGTGCTCGATGCAAGCCTCCTCCAGGATAATCTCTACTTCATCAAAACACGCGAAGAAGCGTACAAGGATATGAGTATCAGGCAGATCGTGAGGATACTCTCCGACGCTATGGACATCATCTATTTTTCCGCACGCAAGCTTGGCTTTGGCAGGGGAGGCGCTATCATACTCAACGATGAGGAACAGTTCGAGTATATCAAGACCTTTGTATCGAGCTTTGAAGGCTTTCCAACCTTTGGCGGCATGAGCGTTAAAGAGATGGAGGCGATAAGGGTCGGACTTGATGATACGATGGACGAAGACATAATCTCCCAAGGTCCTGAGTTTATTCGCTATCTTTGCGAACAGCTTGAGGATGCCGGAATTCCGGTCGTTACTCCAGCCGGCGGCCTTGGCTGTCACCTAGATGCCATGAAGTTCGTTCCGCATATCCCGAGGAACCAGTATCCGGCCGGCGCTTTGCAGGCGGCTGTATACATTGCTTCAGGAGCAAGAGGAATGGAACGCGGAGCGATAGACGAGCCTTGGGACGATCCGGAGGTTGAGCCCTATGGCGCAATGGAGCTGGTTCGCCTTGCGGTACCAAGAAGAGTCTATACCATTTCTCAAATGAATTATCTGATCGATAGGATATGCTGGCTGTATGATAACAGAGAGCTTATCGGGGGCTTAAAATTCGAAACCGAGGGACCGCATCAGTTCTACGATGCATTAAACTCCATCGGCGATTGGCCTGAAAAGCTTGCAGCTAAGTTCAGAGAAGATTTTGGCGAATCCCTATAATCATGCGTAAAGAATATCGACCCGGCGGAACGCTCCGCCGGGTCGGTTGATATTCTCGGAGATTTATTTGAGCTTAATGGCTTTCAGCCTCAGCGCATTTGTAAGCACCGTTACCGAACTCAGACTCATCGCAAGCGCGGCGATCATCGGATTGAGCAGTGGTCCGCCAAAGGCATGCAGAAGTCCTGCAGCGATAGGGATACCCAAACAGTTATACGCAAACGCCCAGAACAGGTTTTGCTTGATTATGCGAAGCGTAGTCCTGGAAAGCCTGATGGCATTACTTATGCCCCCAAGCTCGCCCTTTGCCAGCACGATATCCGCACTCGCAACCGCAACATCGGTGCCTGTGCCGATTGCAATGCCTACATCGGCTGCCGCAAGCGCAGCGGCATCGTTGATTCCGTCACCGACCATGGCCACATGCTTTCCGCGTTCCCTAAGCTCACCGATGAATGTGTTCTTATCCTCTGGAAGGCAGGAACTTTTGATATTGTTTATCCCGACTTGAGCCGCGACGTTTTTTGCGGTGCGCTCATTATCTCCCGTTACAAGCCAAACATCTATCCCTTCGTCACGAAGCTGAGCGATAGCATCCTTTGAATCCGGTTTTACGGCATCTGCGACACCGATGATTCCGCAGTAGCTCCCATCCACTGCAAGCATGAGCGGAGTAGAGCCGGAGTCGATAATTTCATCGAGCGCAGCCTTATCAAAATCTATCTTGTTTTCGACAATCAGTCTCTCGTTTCCAACGAGCACCTTTTTGCCGTTGACCGATGCCTCTCCGCCTCGTCCGACAAGCGCTGTATAGCTTTGGGGTGGGGAAAATGCTATTCCTTTATCGGAAACATATTTTGTGACCGCAGCGGCAAGCGGATGCTCGCTGCCGGATTCTGCAGATGCAAAAACTCTTAAAAACTCCTCGCTGTCCATATTGTGCGGAATTGTCCGCATGACCTCGGGCTTTCCGCAGGTAATGGTTCCGGTTTTATCAAGGACGATCGTGTCCACATGGCAGGTGTGCTCAAGGGCTTCACCGTTTTTGATGAATATTCCCATTCCTGCGCCGCGTCCCATTCCTACCATTATCGCTGTCGGCGTTGCAAGTCCGAGCGCACACGGGCAGGCAATTACAAGCACGGAAACCATTATCTTGATAGCAACACCGATGGTTTCGCCTGCAAACAGCCAGATGAGCGCGGAAACGATGGCTATTACGGTGACGGTTGGAACAAAAACTCCGCTGATCTTATCCGCAAGCCGTGCGATGGGCGCTTTACTGCCCTGAGCTTGCTCGACCATTCTAATCATTCCGGCAAGCACGGTATCATCGCCGACACGTTCGGATACATAGATAAAGCTGCCGTTCATGTTAACGCTTCCGCCGACGACGCTGTCGCCGACATTCTTGTCAACGGGAATGCTCTCGCCGCTCAGCATCGATTCGTCAACGCTGCTGTAACCTTCCACGATCTTGCCGTCAACAGGAATGCGTTCGCCCGGCAGGACCCTTATCCTTTCTCCTACCACGATCTCATCGGCGTTGATCATCTTCTCGCTGCCGTCCTTAAGCACGATCCTTGCGGTATCCGGGGTAAGTCCGATCAGAGCGGCAACAGCGTCGCCGGTCTTGGCTTTAGCGCGCTGTTCGAGGTATTTGCCGAGCATGACCAGCGTGATTATCACTCCGGCGGATTCGTAATACAGCCCTTCGTGCATCATTTCATGATGTCCCATGAAGATCATAACGGTGGAATAGATAGAGTAGCCTATGGCTGCAATAGTTCCAAGTGCGATAAGGGAGTCCATGTTTGGGTGAAGCGTGGCAATGGCTTTAAAGCCGCGAACATAGAAGCCTCTTCCGGCATAGATGACCGGAATGAGAAGGATTATCTGAACCAGCGAAAAGACCTTGGGAGCTGTCATAAACTTTGGTATCGGCAGTCCCACCATATGTCCCATTGATATGTAGAAAAGGGGAATTGTGAATGCAAGCGCAATAATCAGATTTTGCTTGCGCTGCTTCATATCTTTCCTCCGCCGTTCGGACTCGAGCAGCGACTGTTTTTTTATCGATTCTACATTTGAAATAGTAAAACCGGTCTTTTCTACCGCAGCAAAAACAGCGGGGGACAGATCGGTTTCGCTCCGCACAGTCAGCCGTTCAGTCGATAGATTTACGCTTGCGGCATCTACGCCTTGTACCCTGCGCACAGCGCGTTCTACCGATGCCGAGCAGGCAGCACAGGTCATGCCGCCAATCGAATATTCCTTGATCATGAAAACACATCCCTACATTGTTTATAAGTCCAGTCCGATTTTACAACATTATTCTTTACTGCGCAAGCACTGTTTATAACATCGCTGCGCGAATGCTCAATAGCCAAGCTGCATACCATTTCATATGAGAAATGATTTGCAAACAACTGTTGGAGAAGTTAATCAAAAACAGAAGAGGGCAAGGTCTTCGAGGCTCTCGCTTCTTAACGATGCGGAAAAGCCATGCATCAGATGGTGGGGCGGAGAGCTGATGGAGGTCGAAAACCATTGCGGAGTGCTGGAGTTTACGCAAAACTGCATCAGACTGTATTCAAAACTCGGTATTCTAAGAATTGAGGGGAGGAATATGGATATCAGGCTTGCGGACTGTGAATCGGTAATAATCTATGGGGAGATCTGCGGATTGTTCTACGAAAATCTAAAGAATAAGGGATAACCGTATATGAAACAGTGGAAATTTCTCTCAGGTTATGTTAGAATAGGTATTAGGGGGACAAGGGTCGAGCGTACCGTCAATGCTTTGATCGCTGAAGGGATTGCCGTTCACGACATCATTAAGCTCGACGGTAGATCGCTTACTGCTTATATTCGAACAAAAAAACTGCCTGTGGCAAAAGAAATTGCCGAAGACTGCGGATGCGAGCTCAAGCTGATAGCTGAAACGGGGCTGACGAAAGCCAAGCACCTTGTTTTGTCGAGATTATCCCTGTTTGTTACACTCATGCTGGGGCTTACAGTTTTGTTAATAATGTCGCGGCTTGTTCTTTTTATTGAGATAGATGGCTGCGATGTGATAGACAGGGAGAATGTCAGCACTGTACTTGCAGAATCGGGCATACATATCGGAATGCATTTGCACGATATCGATTATCTGCTTGTTAGGGAAAACCTGCTGAGAATGGACGAGCGTATTTGCTATGCGGACATCAGGCCGAACGGCGTATTGGTGAAGGTCGTCATTCGTGAAGCGAACTCCATAGTTGATAAGGACGATGATACTAACCCTGCCAGCATTTATGCAGATAAGGATTGTACAATAATATCCATAGTTGCTGAGGACGGAAGGGCTTTGGTGACAAAGGGACAGACGGTAAAGCGCGGTACGCTGCTAATAAGCGGAGATATCACCCCAGAGGGAAGCGAAAGCAATGTTTTTGTACGGGCAAAGGGAGAGATAATTGCCGAGGTCGCATATAGATTCACTTCTGTTGTCGAGCCTATGGCAACAAAGCTTATCAGGACTGGAAACAGCCTGACGATCAACCGCATCGAGGCTTTGTTCGTCAGTGTTACAAGCAGTATTCCGTATCGGGATTATGAGCAGGAGTTTGGAAGCCAAAGGGTGCTTACGCCTGCTGGTATTCCGGTAACCGTCACGGAAGGGACGGCATATGAGCTCATACCCGGTGAAGCGAAGCTCTCAAGAGACGAGATGGAACAGCAGGCTTCATTCCTTCTCGAGGAAAAGCTAAAAAGAGTGGTTCCCGGCGATGCGAGAATAACCGCAAAGAAAACCGAGTACATCATACAGGATGACGGAACCATGCTTGCCATAATGAACATAATAACGATAGAAAGCATTGGATGCGCCAGATGCATCCAAACCGAATAGTATTGTGAAAGGGGCCGAATGATTCGGCGATTACAGATGGAAGAAAACTATAGCACCACGGTCGAGATCGAATCTATGGACGAGATAATCAGGCTGTTTGGAGCCTTTGACGAAAACCTCAAGGTGATAGAAGCTGAAACGGGCGCGGCGATCCGCTCGGATTCCGAGAGCATCATCATTGAAGGCGAGGAGGAAGCGGTACAGATCGCCGCAAGCGTAGTTGAAAAGCTGCTTGCGCTCATCAGAAGAGATGAAAAAATAGACAGGGGCAGAATTCGCTATGCTATCGATCTTGCAAGAGAGGGCAACTCGGACCTGATATTGGAGCTTGCAGACGATGTTATTGCGTTTACCAACAGGGGCAAGCAGATCAAATGCAAGACTATTGGCCAAAAAAGGTACATTAATGCTCTCAAACGCAGGACGGTAGTCTTTGGAGTCGGTCCGGCAGGCACGGGCAAAACATATCTTGCAGTCGCCATGGCGGTGCTTGCGTTTAAGAATAAGGAGGTTTCGAGGATAATCCTCACAAGGCCTGCGGTAGAGGCCGGAGAAAAGCTTGGCTTCCTGCCCGGCGATCTTCAAAACAAGGTCGATCCGTATCTGCGCCCGCTTTATGATGCGCTATACGATTTCCTGGGGGCGGAGAACTTCAGAACGCTCTCCGAGCGCGGCGCAATCGAAGTCGCTCCGCTTGCCTATATGAGAGGCAGGACGCTGAACGATGCTTACATTATTCTTGATGAAGCTCAGAACTGCACCATTGAACAGATGAAAATGTTCCTGACGAGGTTTGGCGAAGGCTCAAGGGTTGTTGTTACCGGTGACATTACGCAGATCGACCTTCCGGCCGAGAAAAAAAGCGGATTAATTAACGCTATTCATGTCCTTAAGGACGTTGAAGGCATAGAGATAGTAAGGCTGACGGCAAGGGATGTTGTGCGTCATGAGATGGTGCAGCGCATCGTTCAGGCATACGAAAAAGCTTCCGAACGCGCAGCTGAGAGAAGGAATTCTCAAACGGATGAACATTGACCTATCGGTGACGCCGTCTAATTCGGAGGTAATATGGGATTAAGATTGAGTAAAACGACAGTGCGCGCTATCGAGGATCGCCCGGATGGAGCGAAAACAAAGCGCACGCCCAAAAAACGGGATGACAAGCGTATGCGTCTGCTGGCCTTTGCGCTTGTTGTTGCAGCCGCAGTAGTGATAATATCTCTCTCGCTGTATTTGAGGCTCCAGCTTGATGCGGATAGCATAACACAGGATACGGAAGCGGCGCTCCCGTTTGTGATCATGCTTCTAATCTCCGTGGCGGCGGCAGCTGCATCCGTATTAGGGCTTTGCTTTTATCTTTTTCAGAACGAGAATGAGCTGGTTAGGACGCCAAAGAATCTGCTGATAGTAATGTCCATGCTGTCGCTTGGCGCGCTGCTGAGCCTGTTAACGACGCTTGTGTCTGGCTGCTTCAGCATGATGCTTCTTGCGGCTATACTGTCCTCCGTACTGGTGGATAGGCGAGCGGCATATGCAGTTGCTTTGTCCGGTGCGCTGATAGGCGGATTTCTGGCTTTTTCACCCGTGTTTAACGCAGAATCAGGATCATACATAGTTGACGCATGGATACCTCTGGGGGTGGCACTGGCACAGTTTGCCGGTGGCTTTGCTGCTATATATACTGTTAAGCCAAAATATGGACGAATGGCTCCTATCGTTTCGGGACTTGCAGGTGGACTTGCTTCCGCACTGGTATTTTTATGCGTACAAGCTATAGCTTCAAGAAGCTTTGAAGGAATAGTAATGCCGGTGCTCTGGCAGTTTGGGAGCGGTATTATTTGCGGGGTTGTCGCAACGGGGCTAATGCCGATATTTGAAATAGTGTTTGATGTAGCCACTGATTCAAGGCTCAACGAGCTTATGAATAATAACAGCCCATTGATCAAGCGGCTGATGGTGGAAGCCCCGGGTACATATCATCATTCAATGCTGGTCTCCTCGCTTGCGGAAACAGCTGCCGAGCTTATCGGGGCAAATTCGCTTCTCTGCAAAACTGCCGGCTACTATCACGACGTTGGCAAGCTAAGAAGTCCCATGCATTTTATCGAGAACCAGCGAGGGGTCAATATTCATGATACGCTTACTCCGATAGAGAGCGCAGAGCGTATAATTGCCCACAGAAAGGATGGCGTAACGCTGCTTACCAAGAATAAGCTGCCGAGCGATGTCATCAGAATATGCGCCGAACATCACGGCAATTCAACGGTAATGTATTTCTATAATAAGGCAATCCAGCAGGCTAACGGCGCACCCGTCAACGAAGACGATTACCGCTATAAGGCTTCCAAGCCTTCCTCGAAGGAGGCCGGAATACTGATGCTTGCGGATTGCTGCGAAGCAGCTGTGCGTTCGCTCAAGGATCAGAATCGAGAGAGCATCGAAGCTAAGGTTAGGGACGTTATATCGGCTATCTGGCTAAAAAGGGATGGACAGCTTAGTGAATGTCCGCTCACTGCCCGTGATGTCAAGGTGATTGAAGAGAGCTTTGTCAATACCCTGACCGCGCAATACCATGAGCGCATTGAGTATCCCGATCCGGAGGATTATTAAGAATGGAAAAGAAGAATGCCGCAAATATAAGCTTTGTGGGAATCGAAGAGGATGAAGGCGTGCGCTCTGCCGTTGAGCTTGCGGCAAATGCGGCGCTTAAGCACGAAAATGCTGAGAGCAGGTTTTTGTCGGTCGTACTTACGACAGATGAAAACATTCATGAGTACAATAGGGAGTATCGTTCGGTCGATAGGCCGACAGATGTGCTGAGCTTTCCTGCCGATGAGGGCGACGATCTGCTCGCCCCACCGGATGGCTTCCTTGGCGACATTATGATATCGATCCCCAGGGCAAGAGAGCAGGCGAAAGCTTTAGGTCATTCGACCGAAAGGGAGATACTTTTTCTGACTGTACATGGCGTGCTTCATCTGCTTGGCTATGACCATATGCGTCCGGAGGATGAACAGATAATGCTTCCGGTTCAGCGCAGTATAGTCGAGGGAATAGAATTATCTGCAAAGAATAGGAGTATAAGGGTTTAGTGAGAAGTCAAGAACAGTCCGCTATTAGTGAAGAAAGAATCAGAGAATTGATCGCACAGGCCTTCTCAGCAAGGGAAAGGGCATATGCGCCGTATTCCGGCTTCCGTGTCGGAGCTGCGCTGGAGGGTAAGTCGGGTAGGATCTATCCGGGCTGCAATATCGAGAATGCTGCCTATACGCCCACCAACTGCGCAGAACGTACCGCTCTGTTTACTGCAGTATCCCAAGGAGAACGCAGCTTCAGGGCCATCGCTATCGTATCCGACAGCAAGAATCCAACGCCTCCGTGCGGAGTGTGCAGACAGGTGCTGGCGGAGTTCTGCGAAGCCGATATGACGGTTATATGTGCTGACAGGGATGGGAAATACGTTGTTATGACGCTTGCCGAACTTATTCCAATGGTGTTTACTAAAAAGGATATGGAATGATATGATATATAAATCAGGCTTTGTTACTATAATCGGTTCGCCGAATGTCGGAAAATCTACCCTTCTCAATCTGCTGGTCGGCCAAAAGATTAGCATTGTATCGGAACGGGCTCAGACTACACGCAATAAAATAATGGGAGTAGTCACACGGCATAGCTATCAGATAGTCTTTATCGACACTCCCGGTGTAACTGCGCCTAAGAATCGCCTGGGCGAATACATGCTTAAGGTTGCGTATGATGCGATAAACGAGGTGGAAGCGGTACTCGTCATGTTCGATGCATCCAAGGGCATTCGCGAAAAGGATGAACTTCTGCTGTCTAACCTAAGAGAAAAGATCAAGAAAACTCCGGTCATCGCGGCCATTAATAAATCCGACCTTGCCAGCTTGGACGATATATGCATAATGAAAGAAAGACTGGAGCAAGAGACTTGGATCAATGATATTATCGCCATCAGCGCCGAGACCGGTCGTAATGTCGATAAGCTTGAAAAGCTCATTTACGGTTATCTTGTCGAGGGTCCGCAGTATTTCCCGGACGATATGGTGACCGATCAGCCCATGTGGTCGATCTGCACCGAAATGATTCGAGAGACTGCGCTAAAGCTGTTAAGAGAGGAAATACCTCACGGCATTGGGGTAGGTATCGACAAGATCCGGCTTCGCGATGATGGCATACACGACGTATTCGCAACAATATATTGCGAGAGGGATACTCATAAGGGAATAATAATAGGGCGCAACGGTTCGATGCTCAAACGGATCGGCAGCGATGCCCGTCACAATATCGAGTGGCTTTTCGGCACAAAGGTCAATCTCCAGCTTTGGGTAAAGGTGCGTCCTGATTGGAGGAACAGTGCTGCAGCGCTTAAGGAATTCGGTTTTGATCCGAATTTTTGATTGCAATATTTGCTTTCGAGGCTTCAATATAGCTCAAGTAATCCGATATGCTTCCGCTTCTTGTGAAGCGAGTCCAAAGCGCTTTGCTGAGTTCGCTGCGTTCGTTCATGACAGACCTCCGATCTATACTTCAGTATTAATTGTTCCCGATAAAGTGTGATGATAGTTTAGGAATAAATGGAATGGCATTTGAAACCCTGCATGGAATAGTTGTTAAGTACTCCGATTACAAGGAAAGCGATCGGGTCATGAGCGTTCTTACCGTTGAACGCGGCCTCGTTACGCTTACCGCTCGCGGATGCCGAAAGAAGGGGAGTCCTATTGCGGCTTCATGCGAAATATGCGCATATTCCGAATTCGTCATCTTCAACCGTGTCGGGGTCGATACCATATCCACTGCAACCCTGCTTGAAAGCTTTTATCCGATACGAGAGGACTATGAGAAATATGAATCGGCGGAACAGGTACTTCATCTGAGTAAAAAGCTCACATACCTTTCAAACAGATGGGATGATGCATTTAAACTCTGCTATTATACGCTTAGCTTCATCGCATATACCGATAATAATCCCATAGATCTTGAGCTGTGCTTTACAGTTAAGTTCTTGAAGTTAGCAGGGTATGAACCCAAGATAACCGAATGTGCTCTCTGCGGAAAAGATCTTAGAAGGGATAAACAGCTAAGATTCTCCAAAGCAATGGGCGGAGCAATGTGTGATTACTGCGGAGCAGGGAGCAGGAGCGTCGCACCTTTGACTCTTGAAGCGATTAGGCGAATGCTGAAATTGCCAATAGCAGATATGAAAAAGGTCAGCCTGCCGGATGAAACAAGGAAAGAACTCGATACAATTATCTATGAGTATGCGGAATACAATCTCGAGCAGACTGTAAAGATCAGGGGATTATAGTGACGCACTTTTTTGCGAAGCTAAATATATTTCGAAAAAGTCAAAAAAAGGGGTTGCAATTCTGAGAACATAGAGTTATAATACACATCGTTCGAGAGAACAAAGCAAATATTCCTCCTTAGCTCAGTCGGTAGAGCATGCGGCTGTTAACCGCAGTGTCGTTGGTTCGAGTCCAACAGGGGGAGCCAAGAAAACTCAGATGTGCAAGCATCTGAGTTTTTTTAAATTATCCCGGGTCTATTCCGTGCTGTTCGAAATGAACTGTACCTATAAATCGCCTGTGCACAATGCTTTTCGTCTGATCGCGAGAAGCAATCAACTGCTGGTAGTAGAACTCCGGGGAATGATTTGTGCAACTGACTCACGACTGATTTGCGGAGGGAAAAATGAAGGATTATTTGATAGTGGTCGATATCCAGAACGATTTTGTTGACGGAGCACTTGGAACGTGCGAAGCGCAGGCAATGATCGATGCTGCAGCCAAGCGTATTCGTGACTTTTCCGGCAAGGTATTCGTAACCATGGACACCCATTTTGAAAACTATATGGATACAAGGGAAGGGAAAAAGCTCCCCGTTCCTCACTGCATAAAGGGAACAGACGGATGGCAGCTGAACGATAGGATACGCGAAGCCCTATATGGCAAGGACTTCGATGTGGTTGAAAAGCATACCTTTGGCTCGACTGAGCTTCCGAAGCTCATCCGCTCCGATGCCGGAGATGATGAGGTGAGCATAGAGCTTATCGGCCTCTGCACCGATATCTGCGTGGTTTCGAATGCCCTTATACTTAAGGCGAACTTCTGCGAGAGTGAAGTATCCGTCGATGCATCCTGCTGCGCAGGAGTCACACCGGAAACCCACAGAGCTGCGCTTGAGACAATGAAGATGTGCCAGATTAACGTTAAATAAATATATTGAAATAAACCCTTGACAGGTGATATCCAGGACGCTATACTGTGTATACACAATATGCACAGCATAGCGCTTTTGCGTTAGGAGGGTATTATGGCACTATTAGAGGTCAAGAATTTATGTAAGAGCTTTCCTACATTTAATGTTAAGAATGTCTCGTTCAGCATTGAGCCGGGTTATATCGTTGGGTTCATTGGCAGGAATGGGGCCGGAAAGACAACGACCATCAAAGCCATTCTAAATCTTACCAAGGCGGACAGCGGTTCTGTCAGTATCTTCGGTATGGATCTGTATGAACATGAGATAGAGATAAAGCAGAGGATCGGCGTAGTGTTGGGCGGCTTTGATTACTATCTGGATAAAAAGCTCAGGAGCATTGCACGGGTGGTCAGCCGTTTCTATGATAACTGGGATGGCAGCAAGTATCTCGGATACCTGAAAAAATTCAACCTGGACGAGAATAAGCGCGTCAAGGAACTTTCTGAGGGTATGAAGGTAAAGCTGGCACTTGCGTTGGCACTTTCCCACCATGCGGAGCTGTTGATTCTCGATGAGCCGACGAGCGGTCTTGACCCTGTTTCGAGGGATGAACTGATGACGCTGTTTAGAAGCATAGTTGCAGACGGAGAATGCAGTATTCTGTTTTCAACGCAAATCACCTCTGATTTGGATAAGTGCGCTGATTATGTGATTTACATAAAGGATGGAGAGATCATCATGCAGGGAGATAGGGAGGAGATAATCGACGGATTCAGATTGGTACAGGGTCCAAAGGAGGCTTTGACGCCGATGCTAAGAGAAACACTCGTCGGTTATAAGGAGACCGCTTTTGGCTTTAACGGTTTGATTCGAGAACAGGATCTCGCGGAGGCCGATGGATTATCGCTTGCAAGGGCGGATATTGAATCGATCATGGTGTATACCGAGAGGAACAATGGAGGAGAGCAGTTATGAAAAATGTATGGAATCTTGTGTATAAGGATCTAAAAATACTGGTTCATCCTGTTACGCTGTTGTACTGCATTCTGTCAATGGGAATGACATTCATTCCGATGTATCCGGCGTTTATCGGTCCGTTTTACATTCTGATAGGTGTTATGATCACTATTACAACAGAAGGACAGTACAAGGACAAGGAGTTCTGCGGAGTTCTTCCGGTATCAAAAGCCGACTGTATAAAGGCAAGAATGCTTACGGTGATGATACTTGAACTCGCCACGATAGTCTTGACAGTGCCGTGCGCTATCCTGAGTGTAATTCTTTTAGACATGCAGCTTATGGGAATGGAAAACAGTTTTACATCGCTTTCGGGAGTACTACTCGGCTATGCGGCCGCAAATGCCCTAATGATAAGTGCAGACTTCAGAGGACAGTTCAAGGCGGTCGTCCCATCGCTTATCGGTATGGTATTGTATTTTGTGATATGCTTTGCTATGTCGTCCCTGTGGCATATTCCCGGGTTAGAATTTCTCGCCGGCAATTCCGCCGCAAACCTGATAAGGCAGCTTCCGCTGCTTATCGCCGCGATTCTCATCTATTTGCTCGCAGCATATCTTACTTGTAAAGCTTCAGTCAAAAACTACGAGAAAGCAGTGATAGGATGATTGGTATTGCCATCTCAAACACCTCTGATGTTCCGATCTATCAACAGATCTATGACCAGATAGCCGCAGGGATAATTAGGGGAGACATAAGGGGCGATGAAGCTCTTCCTTCAATACGCACCCTTTCTTCGGAGCTTGGTGTGAGTGTTATCACGGTTAAGCGTACTTTCGAAGAACTGGAACGTTCCGGCTTTATTGTCAGTGTCCCAGGGAAAGGGTGTTATGTCCTTCCGTTGACGCATTCCGAACTGCTGGATATGCGTAATGAGATGGCTGCAAACTATCTGCGAAAGAACATGGGCTTGTATAAGTCATTGGGAATAACAAAGGAAGAGCTAAAAAAAATAGTTGACGAGCAGTATTGACCATGTACCCCCGAATTAGTTCGGGGGAAATTTTTTTGATAACACTTGAATGTTTGTTCAAATATAATAAAAATGTGCTTGACAAACGCGCGGAAGCGACTATAATAATGGTTGAACAACTGCTCAAACATTAAAACGAGCGGAATCCAAAGCAAACTGGAGGCAATATGAGTATTTCTGCACCAAGCTGTGACTGCATCGAAACACATGAGGATATCGTTGCAAAGGTCAACGAGGTTATGCCCAATGAAGAACTGCTGTATGACCTTGCCGAGCTTTACAAGGTCTTCGGCGACAGCACCAGGATAAAGATACTGTATCTGCTGTTTGAAAGCGAGATGTGCGTATGCGATATCGCGCAGCTTCTGAACATGAGCATATCTGCGATCTCACATCAGCTCAGAGTTCTCAAACAGGCTCAGCTTGTCAGGTTTCGCCGCGATGGACGGACGGTGTTCTATGCACTTGCGGATGACCATGTACGGACCATATTAGGTCAGGGCATGGAGCATATCTGCGAATAACGAATTTTCCGGAGGGAACAATGAAAAAGACTTTTTCTATCACAAATCTTGACTGTGCGGTATGCGCTTCCAAAATGGAAGCAGGCATATCCAAACTTGAAGGGGTAAACTCAGCAAAGATTAGCTTTGTAACACAAAAACTCGTACTGGATGCGAATGATGATGTTTTTGATTCAATCGTTGAAAAGGCAAAGGAGATCTGTAAAAAAGTGCATAGATCGACGGAGCTCGTTGTACGCTGAAGCAAAATGATTGAATAAGATGACAAGATCAAATATAAGAGAAATTATTTCAATTATCATCGGGGCTCTGTTGCTTGGAGCAGCTTTGATTATAACAAAGCTGCTCCCTCAGCTTGATACTTGGGTCAAGATCCTTATCTTCCTCGTACCGTATCTGCTGCTCGGCTGGAGCGTTATCTATGATGCAATCCACGGAATAGTCAGCGGTCAGTTTCTTGACGAGAACTTTCTGATGACCATCGCCTCGATCGGCGCAATCTGCGTTGGAGAGTACATGGAAGCGGTTCTGGTTATGCTTCTGTATAGGATAGGCGAATTCTTCCAAAGGCTTGCAGTCGGAAAGAGTCGCGCTTCGATCTCCCAATTGATGGATATCTGTCCGGACAGCGCGAATCTGGAGCGTGGCGGCGAGGTTGTCACCGTCACTCCGGACGAGGTGCAGGTCGGCGACATCATCGTCGTAAGGGCAGGGGATCGTATCCCACTTGACGGAACGGTGATAGAAGGAACCTCGGGCATCAATACATCTGCGCTTACCGGGGAATCGCTTCCCAGGGATGTTACGGTGGGAGACAGCGTTCTATCGGGCTGCATCAATCTCAATGGAACGCTTAGAGTTCGCGTGGAAAAGGAAGAGTCGGAATCTACGGTGGCGAGGGTACTCGAGCTTATCGAAGGTGCTGCCTCCAATAAATCCAAGAGCGAGGACTTTATCACAAAGTTTGCGAAATGGTATACACCTTCGGTTGTGATAGCGGTAGTGCTTCTTGCAATCATTCCTCCGCTATTCTTTAATCAGGATTGGAACACATGGATCTATCGCGCACTGACCTTCCTTGTTATCTCATGCCCATGCGCACTTGTAATCTCCGTTCCGCTCACATTCTTCAGCGGAATCGGCTGCGCAAGTAAGAACGGCATACTTGTAAAGGGGAGCAATTATCTCGAGGCTCTGGATAAGTGCTCAGCGGTAGTGTTCGATAAGACCGGCACGCTGACCAAGGGAAGCTTTACCATCACGAAGCTTTGTCCGGACGGCATTACGGAAGCAGAGCTTCTTCGCTATGCGGCAGCCTGTGAGCAGTTCTCATCGCATCCGCTTGCGCTTTCCGTAATGAAGGCGTACGGTGAAGCTCCTGTCCCGGAAGCGGTGCACAGTGAAGCGCTTGCCGGTTTGGGCGTGCGCGCCGTCGTGGAGGAACATGAGCTTTATTGCGGAAACATCAGACTGATGCGTGAAATAGGTGCGTTTAACGATGAACCGGACGAGGCAGGAACCATCATGCATCTTGCTATGGACGGTAAGCACATTGGATATATCGTTATTTCCGATGAATTGAAGCCGACTGCCGAAACGGCTGTAAAGACGCTGGAAAACAAGTTTGGAATACGCACGGTCATGCTTACGGGCGATCGCCGGCGAATCGGAGAGGAAACAGCTGACAGGCTTGGTATCTCGGAGGTACATGCGGAGCTTCTTCCGCAGGACAAGGTTAGCTGCATGGAAACTATCATAGACAAGGTCAAGACGGAAAGACGCAGCGCGGCATTTGTCGGCGATGGTATTAACGATGCCCCCGTTCTCGCGCGTGCAGATATTGGCATCGCAATGGGAGGCCTTGGCAGCGACGCTGCAATTGAAGCGGCGGATATCGTGTTGATGGATGACGACCCGGAAAAGATTCCGTTTGCAATCGGCATATCCAAAAAGACAGTGAGGATCGCATGGCAAAACATCATTCTTGCCTTGGCGGTAAAGCTGGCGGTGCTGGCACTTGGCGCAATAGGCCTTGCAGAGATGTGGATGGCTTTGTTTGCGGATGTGGGCGTGTGCCTGATCGCGGTTCTCAATTCCATGCGTGCAATGTCTGTCAAAAACAAGTAATATTTATGGTTTTTTCTCTGCCCGGCGGCTTCTGCTGCCGGGCAGCCATGCGTTATGCACGCTTAAAATTTCATTAAATATATAGGTTTTTTCAGCTAAAATCCACCATAATCCTCTTGAAAATCATACTAACGGTGATATAATAGAATAGTACCTTTGGGTAACGATTTCGAGCATTGCTCGGAGTATCGTTGGCTTGTTAATTATGAAAGGAGTTAATAATGGATTTTAACCTTTCCAAAGAGCAGGAGCTCATCAGGCAGCTCGTGCACGATTTTGCAGAAAAAGAGGTCAAGCCCCTCGCTGCTGAAATCGATGATCAAGAACGCTTCCCCCGTGAAACCGTAGAGAAGATGGCAAAGATCGGTTTGTTCGGAATCAATATTCCGAAGCAGTATGGAGGAGCGGGCGGAGACTATCTCAGCTACATTATCGCTATTGAAGAACTCGCCAAGGTTTGCGCAACTACCGCGATCATTCTCAGCGCACATAATTCCCTCTGCTGCGGCCCCATCATGACATTCGGAACCGAAGAGCAGAAGCAGAAATATCTCGTTCCTCTTGCAAAGGGTGAAAAGCTGGGTGCATTCGGCCTCACCGAACCCAACGCAGGTACCGATTCAGCTGCACAGCAGACCGTGGCAGTTCTCGATGGTGACCATTGGGTTCTTAACGGCAGCAAGTGCTTCATCACTAACGGCGGACAGGCTGACGTATATGTTATCTTTGCCATGACCGATAAGGCCAAGGGCAATAAGGGAATTTCCGCGTTCATCGTTGAAAAGGACGCTCCGGGCTTCTCCATCGGCAAGATTGAGCATAAGCTCGGCATCCGTGCGAGTGCAACCGCAGAGCTCATCTTTGAGGATTGCATAATTCCCAAGGAGAATCTGCTTGGAGAGCTCAACAAGGGATTCAAGGTCGCAATGGGCACCCTTGACGGCGGCCGTATCGGCGTCGCATCTCAGGCACTTGGCATTGCCGAGGGCGCTTTTGAGGAGACCGTCAAGTACATGAAGGAAAGGGTACAGTTCAGAAAGACTCTGTCCACTTTCCAGGGTCTGCAGTGGATGTGTGCGGATATGAAGTGTGCTATTGAGAGCGCAAAGCTTCTCGTTTACAGGGCTGCAATGTGCAAGCAGGAGGGCAAGCCTTACACCGAGGAAGCGGCTATGGCTAAGCTCGTCGCTGCAAACACGGCAATGGATGTAACCACCAAGTGCGTTCAGCTCCACGGCGGTTACGGCTATTCCAGGGAGTATCCCATTGAGCGCATGATGCGCGATGCAAAGATAACCGAGATATACGAAGGTACATCCCAGGTTCAGCAGATGGTCATCTCCGGCCGCATTTTCAAGTAATGGAGGAACGCAATATGAAGATTATCGTTTGTGTAAAGCAGGTTCCGGATACCACCGAGGTCAAGCTGGATCCCAAGACCGGCAGACTTATTCGCGATGGCGTACCAAGCATCATCAATCCCGATGACAAGAATGCTCTCGAAGAAGCTCTCAGAATCAAGGATTCTCATCCCGGTTCCACCGTCACCGTCGTCAGCATGGGCCCGCCTCAGGCTGATGTCGCAATGCGAGAAGCGCTTGCAATGGGCGCAGACGAGGCATACCTTATCTGCGGAAGGGAATTTGCCGGTTCCGATACTTGGGCAACCTCCTATATCATTGCAACAGCTATCAAGAAGATCCCCGATTATGATATCATCTTCTGCGGCAGGCAGGCTATCGATGGAGATACCGCTCAGGTAGGCCCCCAGATTGCCGAACAGCTCAATATTCCACAGATAACCTATGTTCAGGATCTCAAGATCGAGGGCGACAAGGTTATCGCTCAGCGTCAGCTTGAGGACGGTTACACCGTTGTTGAAGCAAAGATGCCCGTTCTGCTCACTGCGATCAAGGAGCTCAACGAACCTCGCTATATGACTCCTGCAGGAATTTTCGACGCATACAAGAAGGAAGTCATCGTTTGGGGCTTCGCAGATGTTCCTGTTGATGTCGAAAAGATCGGTCTTAAGGGTTCCCCGACAAATGTCAACAAGACCTTCAGCCCCGAGGCAAAGGGTCAGGGCATTATGCTCGAAGGAGCGGACAAGGCGACTGTAAAGACCCTCGTCGATTATCTTGACGAAAAGCATCTGCTCTAATAGGGGAGGTAAATACTATGTCAGTTAAAGTTATCGTAGAAAAATGTATCGGCTGCGGAGCCTGCGAGGCAGGCTGCCCCGTCGGAGCAATCGACCTTTCCAGCGGACATGCCGTTATTACCGATGCATGCATTGGCTGCGGAGCATGCGCAAACAACTGTCCTTGCGATGCTATTGAGGCGGACGCTGTTGAGAAGAAAGAGGTATCCCTTGCTGATTACCACGGAGTTTGGGTATTTGCCGAACAGCGTCAGGGTGTTCTCATGGGCACCGTTGCTGAGCTTCTCGGTGAAGGACGCAAGCTTGCGGATAAGCTCGGCGTTGAGCTTTCAGCAGTTCTGCTTGGATATAATGTGGAGAATCTCGTCGACGAGCTCGGTGCATACGGCGCAGACAGGGTCATCCTTGCTGATTGCGAACTCCTGAAGGATTATAATACCGAAGCATATGCTAAGGTCATCGTTGACTTAGTGCATGAACGTATGCCTGAAATTCTCCTTATTGGGGCAACGAATATTGGCCGCGATCTTGGTCCTCGTCTTTCCTCGAGACTCTATACCGGACTTACTGCGGATTGCACCGCTCTTGATATTGATCCCGAAACCAAAGGTCTGCTGCAGACCCGTCCGGCTTTTGGCGGCAATGTTATGGCAACCATCGTCACCCCGAACCATCGTCCCCAGATGTCAACGGTACGCCCCGGCGTTATGAAAAAGGCTGCTTATAACCCTGAGCATAAGGCAATTCTCGATAGAGCAAACTTTGAACTTGCTGATTCCGATATCCGCACTAAGGTTATTGAAACAGTAAAGTCAATCAAGCAGACTGTTAACCTCATCGAGGCTGATGTTATCGTAGCAGGCGGAAGAGGCGTAGGAAGTGCAGAAGGCTTCAAGCTCATTGAAGAGCTTGCGAATACCCTCGGCGGAGTTGTCGGCGCAAGCCGCGCTGCCGTTGAAGCAGGTTACATCACCGCCGATCATCAGGTTGGACAGACAGGCAAGACCGTACGTCCCCGCATTTACATCGCTTGCGGTATCTCCGGCGCTATCCAGCATCTCGCCGGTATGCAGAACAGCCAGTGCATTATCGCAATCAATAAGAATGCCGACGCCCCCATCTTTGGCGTAGCTGATTACGGCATCTGCGGAGATCTCTTCAAGGTCATCCCTATGCTTATCGATGAGCTTAAGGCAAGGAAATAAAGAGTGAATAGTAACAGCCATGCCGAAACGGCATGGCTGTTTTCAGTAGAAAGCGTAATCGTTATGCAACAATATGGCTGACAATGTCGTTCACAGTGTGCATTTCATCTTCGTCACCATCGATAATGATATCAAAGATATCTTCAAGCTCATTGAGCAGCTCGGTAAAGTCAAGCTTTCCAAGTCCAAATTCAGCCAGATCGGAATCCGGTTTTATGTCAGCCGCATCCATGCCTGTGGTGCTGCTGATAAGTTGCCTGACGGCTTCAAAATCGTTCATAAATCGCTCCTGAAATAAAAAATAGGTTATAAAGTCGAATTATCTTATGTGCAGTATAATTTATTGCACAAAACATATTTTATCACAAAATAAAAGCTTGTCAATCAACATTATTGCTAAATGATACCATTTGGAGTATAATGTGATAGAGAATTAATATGCTTGGAGGCAAAATGGAGGATAGAAACAGCGCATCAGCGAAGGGCGAAAGAAATGATTCTTTCCACAGAGAAAGGGTTAGTCCCTCGGTAAGAATACTTGCGATCGTAGTTATTATTGCAATAATTGTTGCGGGATTCCTGCTCGACAGGGCCGGAGTGATAGATCTTAGCAGCATTTTCAGCAACAATAATGGTGACGGAACGCTTAAAATGTATGCCATAGATGTCGGACAGGGGGATAGCATTTTGATGGTTTCACCGACGGGAAAGACCATGCTTGTTGATGCCGGAGATGCCGATGCTTTTGACGCTATCGATTCGCTTCTGACGGAACTGAATATCACCTCACTTGATCTTGTTGTAGCTACCCATCCGCATAGCGATCATATTGGCTCTATGCAGAAGGTGCTTGAGAAGTATGGCGCGAAGCTGTTCCTAATGCCCGATGTGGAGTATTCATCCAAGACGTACAGGAAGCTAATTGATACTATTGACGAGTGTCACATCACAAGTCGTTATGTGTTCAGCGGAGACATTATCGAGTGGGACGATAGCTGCCATATAACGGTGCTTGGCCCCGTTGAAGGCGCAAGCTATTCAGAGGCGAATATGAACGAGTGGAGTGTGATTCTTCGTGTCGAATATGGGCATAATGCAGTCATCCTTACGGGCGATGCTGAGACGGTCAGCGAGCAGATATCGATGTTCAGCAATGATGAGAGCCAATATAGGGCCGATGTTCTTAAAGTTGGGCATCATGGCTCGAGCACTTCGACTTCCGATGCGTTTTTGGAAGCTGTGGCTCCTACATATGCTCTGATTTCACTGGGAAATAATAATGATTACGGCCACCCGCATAAGGAGATCACCCAAAAGCTTTCAGCACATGGGATAACCGTGTACAGAACCGACAAGGTTGGAACGATTATCGCTGTTATGGATGGAACGAGTGCGATGGTTTATCCATACAGTCAGTACGGAGGATGAAAAGGTTTTGATTAAGCATTTCCCAAGCAAGATGCAAATAAAGCTTATATGCCTTGCAATTGCGGTCTTAATATGCTTCACAATGTTTATGCCTTGGCTGAATATCAGCTTCAGCTACGGATTTAACTATGAAAACGGCATTGAGGTTTCGACATCCATGCTTAATCTGAAAAAAAGCTTCGATTCATGCTTGGATACCCTCACCGGATTCTGTAATTTCTTGGGTTTTGAGCTTTCGGAGTATGATGGTGAGATAACGCTTGTAGGCACACTTTTGTCTGTAATAACGGCAGTATTCGTTATAGTATCAGCAGGCATTGTCATATTTGCAATCGCGCGAATGTTTATAGACGGAAAGCTGATTGGAAAAATCTTCAGGATATCGCACTCTGCACTTATAATTCTGACATATGCGATCCTCATCATCGGAGTAATTGGAGGACTGTATCTTGGGGATATGATGGGCATGGTCCAAGACGAAAACTTCTTCGTTGATGTGTCAATAAGAATCAGCGTGTGGCCTATTATCACTATGTTGTTGTTACTGGCATATGGAAGGATAACATCCGCAATCGCAGAATAGGGATTCAGTATTTGATTGATTCCGGGCAAGCAAGGTGCGATACCTGCTTGCCGAATTTTTTGGCATATCATCAGATTGAACTGCATATCATAATCCCGATAAAGTGGGGGTATTGATATGGCTGCAAGAAAAAGAGGGATGAATGTCGTGGCGTTTTCGTTTGTCTGGCTTACGATAACAATAGGAACATTATTCATCGCATTCAAACGCAGCGGCGCAGAACTGCAATTGCCAAACGGCAGTGAAATCGGCGTCAAAGTAACAAACGAGCCTGCGATAGGCAGCTTGGGCCATCGCATTTACGAGGATTGGAAAACAACGCCAAGAGCCATGGATGACGAAAGCGCAGCATTCCACAGAGAACAGAAGAATCCGACTATAGAAGATGAAAAAAATCATGGACTGACCAAGGAAGCGCTTGTGCCGTTTGATTCACTATGTATTCTTATGGCCGAGGGCGGTGAGGAAAACCTGAGAAGGGTGCTTCCGGCTGAGTATATCGACGGACTGCTTGAAAAATATGACTTTGTTGTCAAGCTGTTTGGTGGGGTTGATGAAGCTATTAAGCAAATCATGAAAATGAAATTTCAGTCGCTTGCCAATGAGGTTGGCACGCCGCAAGCTGTTTCATACAGTATTGATAGGGTAACTGAGCTTAATGGCGAGGCTTTTGAAGAAATGCAATCGAAGCTAAAGGCAACAGGCGTCGATTGTCAGGTTGATGAAGCGTATAGGGTAATAATCGAATTGACGATATCTGGCGATAAGGGTAATACCACTAATAGGTATTCATATGAATTGTATCGTACAGGAACTAACTGGTTTTTGAGCCCGAATGGATTGAATCTATAAAATGAAGCCCTCCGAAGCAAATCGGAGGGCTTTTACAGCTTAGGGTTACTTAGCGGAGATAAGGCCGAGCGCAACAGCTATCTGGTCAATATACTTATCTCTCATGTTGACCTTGGTCTCCTTGGTCCATTCTTCAACAGCCTTGGTATAATGCTCATCCTGAAGCTCCTTAAGGCGGAACTCCTTGATGTTATCAGCATGTTCGCTGTAATTGATTTGGCCGGGAGTGAGAGTCTCGTTGATAACGATGAAGTGAACACCGTTAGTGGTCTCAACACGCGCAATCTTCTTGCCGTCGGTCAGCTCATAGTAGGTGATGTCGTAGGTCTTGGGTTCTTCTTCGGAATCGGCGTCAGAGTCCTTGTCGTCTTTGTCTTCATCCTCATCAACTGCAGGTTCCCAATCCTCGCCCTTATAGAGCTTCATAGAGGCGTAATAGAATTCTTCTGCCCATTTTTTGCTCAGATCCTCATGCATGACATAGCCGGTGTCATGATAGGCGCCTTCAGCGCGCTGATCATCGCCTTCGGTGATCTCGGACTGAACACCGGGATCCTCACCATACTGATCGATGAGATCGAGGAATTCTTCGAAGGTAATGCCCTTTTCAAGCTCTGCTACGATTGCATCGATATTTGCCTTTGCATCCTTGTCAAATACACCGTATTCACCGTCAAGACCGTTTTCGGGAACTTCAGGATGTTCCTTCTTAGAAGTATCATCTTTGGTGGTGTACTTGATGAGCAGATGCTTTACAAGGAAAACATCATCGGGGATGAAGAAGGGGATAATTCCTTTTCCTGCGATATAGTTGCTGTAAGCAGTATAGAAATCGCTGACATGTTCATTATCGTAGGATTCGGCATCCTTGGGAGCCTGTTCGTTAAAGTAAGCCTCAGCTTCCTCGTCGGTCAGGGTGACCTTTGCATCTTCCATCTCTCTCAGCTTATTGAAGAGGAAGTTCTCGGTTGCGCTTTCCTCGAGATCAGCCATATAGTCTTTGAAAGAAGTACCGTTCTTCTTGAGCTCTGCCTTAAGCTGCTCAAGCTTTGCATTGTAGATCTCATCCTCATCGGTGATACTCTCGTCAACCTTATAACTGGAAAGAGCGGAATCGAGGGAGGACTGAACATCTTCAGCGATTTCAGCCTTCTCTTCATCGGTGAGCTGGGCTTCAAGACCAAGCTCATGTATCTTATTAAGGGTTACACCATAGTTGATGAGCTGCTTCTTGATCATCTCATGGGCAGTCTCGCCATCAATGGTACCCTGCTGGATATAGTAATAATAATTGGACAGTGCATTAGAATACATGTCATAGTAGATTTTTACATCACCGATCTTGCCGATACGCGGGTTGTTGTTTACCGCAGAGCAGGCAAATGCCGATGCTACCATCAGAACTGCAAGGACGATTGCAGCCAGCTTAACAAAATGCTTCTTCATAATAATCTCCTTTTGTTGAATCGAAATTCTCATCTATTTTAATGGTTGTGCCTTCATTTGTCAATACCTAATTCAGGGTATTGACAGATAATGCCGATTAATGGATTGGATAACAGAAGTATATTACTTCAAATCAGTTGGGCTTTGGCAAGCTCGAAGGACCGGTACCGTAATGCAATTCACCTCGGACGCTTTTATAAACATCCTGATACAGGTATTCTTCGGTTACAAGAACGCCGGCGGAGTTATAGGTCTCCCTATAAACATTGACAACATAGCGATTTCTTGGCTCGATAACGTATTTCTGATATCCGGTCGGCCACAGTGGTTCTGCAACCTGTATAGGTTCCTCGGGCTCTACAACCTCAACGACCTCTGAACGAAGTCTGTAGGTATAGCCGTTTGCATCAGGTGCTCCGAATATGCAGCAATAAATTCGCTTTGCGCTCATATCCGCATATGAAACGATGAAATATGAAGAATTGCTATTGTTGATCCATCCGAGATCGGGACCATAGGAAGAAACCGTGGCGTCCAGACCGAGGGCAATATAACTGCCAGGTATGGAGTGGTGCGACCTTTGTGTGATCTCGATATTCGGACCAACCATGAGCAGCGCATTGTAAAGGGTAGTACTTACCTGACAGATTCCGCCGCCGGGGCTGTCAACATACTCCTTGCCTCCGGAAATGCCTGCAGCCTGGAGCCAGCCGTCCGCTTCGGTGCGAGGCCCGAGGATGGTGTTGTATGTGAGCTCTTCACCCGGAATGATCTCAATACAGTTCAGAAGACCTGCTGCCTTCTGAACGTTGCGCGAACGATTGGTTCCGCTGGTCTCAAAGTCTGTGTAGAACATGCTGATCCTGCCAAAGCTGCTCTTCAACTGCTCAGCGGTTGATGTAGGGTAGACATCATCAGCGATAAGGTCAATCTCAGCAGTGTAGTTGCCGATATTGTACGCATTCAATATGCTTTGCTTGAAATTTTCACGATCGATAAGCTTGCCGGGTGTTCCGTTGTGAAATATGGCCTCGGCAACATCGACTTTCGCGATCTTCAATACAGTTGTAGCATATACATCGGTGGACGATCCTCCGGTGCCGACTCCGGGCTTTCCGCCTCCGACGAGATTGCGCAGAGTGATGTATGGTTCTACGGGATTGGAGTCAAGCAGGTCGGATATTTCATTGATGCGCTGGGTGAGCATGTCGTCATCATAGTAAATACCGCTTGTAAACTCGACACCTTCCTGTGCGACCTGGATCCTCCTGTTATAGTTGGCAAGGAAATCGTTGTCGCTTTCACGACCGATTTGCATTGCTTCAAGCAGCACAGCTTCAATATCGGTGGAAAGACCGAAGGAAGAGGAATCTATCACAAATGATTGTCTGCCGTAATTGACGGTGTAGCAGATACCGCTTCTCATCTGATTGAGCTTGTCGTAGTATAGACTAAGAATCTCATCATAGGTGTTGCCTCCGATAGGAACACCGTCAAGGGTGATGCCGTCGCAGAAGGTGTTGTTCTCAACATAGCCGAAGGGAACTCCGTCAGCATAACCCTGGATAGTCATGCTTCCATCCTCATTATGAGTTACGGTGGCGCTGTTTGCTGCAATATAATGCTCGACGGCAGATTCGTGGTCTGCCTTGATGAGCTTGTTCACATAGGCTTTGAAGCACAGCAGCACTACTAAACTTAAGGCGAGAACTCCAAATGCGGCAATGATCACAATGGAAACTGTCTTCAAAGGGGGGATAGGCTTCTTTTCAGAGCTGTTTTTTTTCAAAAAGGATACCTCCTAATCTTTCTTCTGATCGGTGCAAAATTGATGCACATACACGCATATTATAGTGCAAAACTGCTATTCCTGCAACAAAAATTATTAATATACAGCGATTCGATAACAAATCGCCCGATCAGCCGCCTCAACAGGACAGAAAACTATGGATGATATACGACATAAATATATTTAAGAAAAGGTCAAAAAAGGGGTTGCAAAATCGGTCGAGAGCATTTATAATAGCAAACGTTCCAAGCGAACATGCTGGTGTAGCTCAGTAGGTAGAGCACGTCATTGGTAATGACGAGGTAGTCAGTTCGAATCTGATCACCAGCTCCATAGAAGCACTTCCATGCGGAGTGCTTCTTTTTTGTTTTCGTTCGAAAAGGCTCCGCAGCAAGAATACTGCGGAGCCGGAAAAATACTGCTTATTCAATTGGAAGGATCATAGCAAACTCAACAAGTCCGTCGCCGGTATTTTTTGCCGAAACGCTGCCATGGTGCAGGGATACAATTTTGCTGACCAGCGAAAGCCCGAGCCCGTTACCCTCTGATTTATGCGAGGTATCACCCTGATAGAACTTTTCAAACATGTGCTTCATCGTTTCTTCATCAATAGGCGGACCGCTGTTGGCGATGGAGAAATGAAGCTCCGTAGCCGTTTGAGAAAGCGAGACATAGATGGTGCCTCCATGCGGACTGAATTTTATAGCGTTATCCACGAGGTTGGAGAAGACATGATTCATCAGGGCTTCAATGGCTGAGAACTCAATGCTGTCCATGTTTACATCGAATTCAATTTCCTTCTCCATCCATTTTGTTTCAAGCGCAAGGATACATATCCTGACCTGCTCGTCTATCCTGTAGCGCTCTCTGGCAAGCGGCATTGTTTCGTTATCGAGCTTCGAAAGTGTAAGGATGTTTCCGACCAATGCGGATAATCTTTTACTGCTGACCAGTATCTTCTCAACATATTCGCTTTTTTGCTCGTTCGAAAGGCTGGGATCCTGCAGCAACGAGGCGTAGCCTTCAATGGCTGCAAGAGGAGTTTTGAATTCATGTGAGACATTAGAAATAAAATCATTCCTAAGCGTCTCAACGGTGCTCAGCTCGCCAACCATGTTGTTGAAGTCGGAATTGAGCTGATGAACGAATCTCAAAGATGTATTCTCGTTAAGCTTGACCGCAAAATCGCCTTCGGCGACCCTTCGCATAGCACTGCTCAATGTATTGATAGGCCGCAGCACCTCTCTTGACAGAATGACGGCGATCACTGTGCCAATGATAAGACTGGCACCAAGCAAACCGATGATCAACAGGGTATCCTTAACACGGTGAAGCCAATTAAGCTTGTCGATAACAAGAGCAAATATCATTACAAGCAGTGCGCTTCCGGCAAGGATGCAAAAGACTATCAGCGAGAAGTACCACCTAAGACCCTTTAATAGCTTGACCTCAAATTGAGAGGAAGCGAGATCAACATAGCGCCCACGCTTTATGGGCTTATCCGTTCGTTTGCTGGACGCTTTTTTAGGCATGATGCTTCACCGCTTTATAGCCGAGACCTCTAATTGTGACAATCTCGAAGTCTTTATTATCGCGGAAACGGTCACGCAGTCGGTTGATATGCACGTCTACCGTACGGGGTTCGGTCTCGCTGTCGAGGCCCCATATGTCGTCCATAAGCTGCTGACGCGTGAAGATCCTTCCCGGATAGGATGTAAGCTTATATAGAAGCATGAACTCCTTTTGCGGGAGCACCATGCTCTTGCCGTCACTGGTAACGGTCATCGAGTCGTATTCAAGTACTGTGTTTCCGATGACCTGCTTGCGGTCGCTTATCATCTTGGCGCGGCGTAGCAGAGCACCGACACGCAGAACCATTTCATTGACATCGATAGGCTTAACCATGTAGTCATCGGTTCCCGAACTGAATCCACGCTGCATATCATAGAATGTATCTTTGGCGGTTATCATGAGAACGGGTATCCCGTTGCCGCTATCGCGAAGAGATGAGACAAGCTCATAGCCATCCATATTGGGCATCATGATATCAGAAATTATGAGATCGATGTATTCCCTGTCGAGCACATCCAGCGCCTGCTTGCCGTCTGATACGCAGATAGTTTGATAGCCGTTATTGGACAGCACGCGATGAAAAAGCTGGCAGAGCTCTCTGTCGTCTTCGGCGATTAGTATTTTAAACATAATAGATTCAACCTTCCTTCAGTTTTGTTGAACATTTATACAAGCAATAATAGTATTAAATCATTAATTGAATATGAATTCAAGAGCATTTTTGCTCAAAAGAGGCACAATTCATCACGAGAAGAAATATATATTTTTGTTAACACAGGTTGAAGCTGGGTTAATAAAAAATGTGAAATAGGTCAGTATAGTTTAGAAAAACAAGGGGGGAAGCAAATTATGAAAAAATATACAACCGGGCTTGGAACAAAACTGAACCTCAAAATGGGCAGTGAGCTTCTCATACTGGTATGCGCAGAGGGGTTTCTTTTGTTAACCTTGATCCTGTCGCTCAGCGGTGCGCTTCCTGCTGACGATAGGGCTAATAACGCAGCTATCTGCCTGCTTGTTTCAGCCCTATTACTGATGCCGTGGGTGTTTGAACGCTGCTTCAGCGTTAAGATGCCGGTTATGCTCAAGATGATGTTCCTTCTCTTGATAATTGGCGGCCCGATACTCGGCAAGATCTATCGTTTCTACTATCTTATCAAGCCTTGGGATAAGATCCTTCACACAAGCTCAGGCTTCTTGTTTGCGGTTATCGGAGCACTTATACCGGAGGTGTTGGACAGGAAGAACGGGACTCATTCCCTGGCCATCACTTTGACCTGTGCAATGTGCTTTACACTATCTGTCGCCGTTATTTGGGAGTTCTTTGAATACGCAATGGATACATTCTTTGGAATGGATATGCAGCAGGATACTTGGATAGCCAACATAAACTCATATCAGCTTGGCACGGAAGCAGGAGTTATCGGCAGGATACCTGAAATCAGCTCTGTTATCGTGAATGGAGAAGAGATTGCAATAAATGGTTATCTTGATATTGGTCTAATTGATACGATGAACGATATGCTCGTTTGTTCTCTCGGCGGTGGCATCTACTGCGTTTGCAGCGTACTTTATCATCACAGTGTTATTGCTCTCTCATGGTTCAAGAGCATTATTCCGACCGCTTGCAGCACAGAAAGCACTCTTTGCGTTCAAGAGGATGATGCTCACAACGCAAAATAGTTGTTAAGCCGTTATCGGCGTGCTGACAAATAATATTATATATGAAAGAATTAGGGCTGATTTAATGTTGACAAGCGGATGCTTCTTTGCTATAATAGCACCGTTGTGAACAGGGAGAGATGTCCGAGTGGTTTATGGAGCTGGTCTTGAAAACCAGTGATGCCGCAAGGCACCGGGGGTTCGAATCCCTCTCTCTCCGCCAAATTCTTTATGGAGAAGTACCCAAGTGGCTGTAAGGGGCTCCCCTGCTAAGGGAGTAGGCTCTGCGAAGGGGCGCGAGGGTTCAAATCCCTCCTTCTCCGCCAAAATAACCGTTGCTTTGATACAAAGTTGCGGTTATTTTCTTTTTATAGTATAATCAGGAATAATCGAATTGAGGGGGCTTATGGAATGACCGAACTTTCCGAAAAACTATATTTGAAGATAAAATCGATAATGAATACTTGGTGTGAAGAAGGTATTTATGCAATATCGTTTTTTGTGCATCCAAACGAATCGTATGAATACAAGGGCTTCAGCAATGTGTCATCTTTTGCTGTTAGCTATAACACTGAATATGATTGCGAAGGCGCAGATCGATTCAGCGAGGAACGCTGGAACTATGCCTTCTGGCGTCAGGATGAGACTCTTGTTATCGATCCGGATGAGCCTAATGAATTGATCGATTTGCTGTTTGACTGGTATGAAGAGCAGGGTATTGTTAACATTGGCGAAGAAGATGAGAACTGCTATGACGAAGATTGTAACTATATTGGGAAGGGCCCTGTTGGACATTATGAGTTGCTGCAGCTGGTCTCAGAGGTGGCAAAACGTCTGCAGCAAGAAGGTTTTTTGGAGGATAAGTTTGGAAAGAAGCTGCCTATAATTATTCATGGACTTGAGTATGCATGGTATGATATTGAAGTCACTAAAATCGCAAATATCAACGGAGAGGCGGATACATTTTTGGAAGCGATGAAGCTATTAGGCATGGTTTGATTTCATTGAGAATCCCATTTTGCACTCCAGATCCATGATGAACTCAGCATCTGTTGAAGGAGTTCATTTTAGCTGAATAGCAGCCATCTTTCCAAGCTTGATGAAGCTTGCGAAATTACAGTTGCTTTCAGAAGCCTGCTACACTGAATTGAATTACTGCGAAAAAACAACGGCCTGCGCTTTTATATACGCAGGCCGTTGTGCTGTTGCACACAATAACGTTTCAGAGATCATGCGTGCAAAGGAAAAGCTTTATTTAAAGATTACAGCATCCAGGAATGCACGCTGCGCATCGACATTCTCCGTCGTGGTCGCAGTGATATTAAAGGTATTATCTTCCGTGGTGACGGACCAGAACATTTGATGAAGGGTTACGCCGTTCATGGAGATGTCATAGCTAAAGATGATACCATTGTGGTCACTGCATGTGATCGCCTCAAGGTTGGTATTGGTAATGCTGTACTCTACACCAAGAGCATCAAAACCGACCTTGATCTCTGCAAGAATCTGGTCTGCGGTCTTTTGGCTGTAATCGTTTCCTGCGGCGGCAGGGGCGACAACATAGATGATGTTATCGGAATTTGCGGGATAAGAGGGAGAGCAGAAGCTGTAGCTTGTTATAGGCTCTGCATTTGTCACGGCAATAACGGTAATATCCTCGGGAAGCGTGAAAACAAGGTAACTATCTTCAAACTTGCGAGTGGTTTCATCAAAAGTGTATGCCGGTTCGGGAGTGGGTGCCTCGGTTACCTCAGCGGTAGGCTCGGCAGTAGGCTCAGCGGTTGGCTCATCGGTCGCCGGAACTTCTGTAACGGGAACATCCGTTGCCGGAGCTTCAGTGATGGGGGCGTCCGTGGGGTTCTTATCGGTTCCGCCGGTGCATGCGGCGAGAGAAACAGCGATAAGCGCTGCCATGAGAACGATGAACAGTTTTTTCATTTTCTTCTCCTTTGGTTAAATTGAATTTTAACGCGATGCGGATAGTGTAACATACAAAGCCCAAAAATGCAACACATCATTTCGTCAAATACAATCGCCGGATTTAGATAATATTTCATATAACATTGCAGATACAGGGAAAGAATAGTATTTGATGAAACGATCATTATGGAGTTTTCAATGAATACAGCAATATAGTTGGTATCATAATGGAACGAAACTTCTCTATATTTCGCTAACATTAATTACGGCGTGCTGTACTTCTGACAGCGAAAAAAGGAGCTTCATGTTGATTATCTATCAATGTACAGACAGAACCGTCTCGATTTTCTTTACCATTGTGCGTATGGTTCAAATGTATGGTATAATGGTTCGAACCTATAAACGAAAGGCGTAATAATATGAATGAAATCGAAGCATTGGCAGAAGAGTTTAGCTCGTGCCGGAAAATGCTGATAGCGCTTGGCGACGAGAATAGGTGCCATCTGATACTGGAGATGATGAAGATGGGAGAGTGCAGGGGTGTGCGTGTCGGCGAGATAACGGAAAAGACAAATCTGTCGCGTCCTGCGGTGTCCCATCATCTGAGAATCCTGAAGGATGCCGGCATTATCAAAATGTGCCGTGAGGGAACAAAGAACTATTATTATTTTGACGCGGATGCAGAAGCAATGAACAGCCTGCTGCAAATGCTTATGCACGCTAAGAGCATCATGGAAAAACTGCCGGACAGAAGCGGCGAATAATCGGTTAAGGAGGATTTTATGATGGAACTTATCAATGCAATCAACGAAAGGCACAGCGTACGCCAATATTCGGATAGACCTATTGAGGCGGAGCTCCTGAAGGAACTGCAAGCCGAAATCGAGACCTGCAATCGAGAAGGACAGCTGCATATCCAGCTTGTGACGAATGAGCCCAAGGCCTTTGATGGCTTTATGGCGCATTACGGCAAATTCAGCGGCGTAAAGAACTATATTGCTCTTATTGGCAAAAAAGGCAACACACTGAGCGAATCGTGCGGATATTATGGGGAGCGCTTGGCGCTCAAGGCGCAGCAGCTGGGCCTCAACACCTGTTGGGTGGCGATGTCATACAAAAAGATTCCGGGTGCATTTGTGGTAAACAGCAATGAAAAGCTATCGGTGGTAATTGCAGTTGGTTACGGCAAAACGAATGGCGTGGCGCACAAATCCAAGCCCGCCGAATCGGTAAGCAACATTTCTGCCGATTCACCCGATTGGTTTAGAAAAGGCGTTGAAGCGGCTTTGCTTGCTCCAACCGCAATGAACCAACAGAAATTTACGCTTACATATGCGAATGGAAGAGTATCTGCAAAGGCGGGAAGCGGATTCTATACGAAGGTCGATCTTGGAATCGTTAAGTATCATTTTGAAATCGGTGCCGGAAGAGAAAACTTTTCTTGGGATCAGCAGCGATAACAAGCCGAAAGACGGAGAGTTGAGCTTCGAAACTTAAGCATGGGCTACGCTTAAGTAAAGCGAGGAATTCAATAGAAGTCGTGTTCTACAGCTTGCTGTAATGACTTATATGCGGCATAGATAATAGACGATGCCTAAACGATATAGCTAAAAACATAGTCCCCTTAGGGAATATCGAATAACCTTTCTTTCGACTGCTCCCAAATGGGGACTATATGATAAGAATATTTTTGTTGAATGAACTGAATTATTCCTCGGTATTGACAGTTTCCTTTT
>OLGB01000367.1_pt1 | contig 66920 bp, 76 predicted proteins | sample 1605691 | NCBI WGS metagenome assembly OLGB01 (sample SAMEA3888925, study PRJEB22519) | human gut metagenome | biome: human gut; feature: human-associated habitat; material: faeces | place: Denmark | collected 2010
TCCTGCCATGAAATAGCCCGGAGCAGATCCGGATCAATCCGGTAATCCCGTCCCGCCATATCAAAACAATCCGTGGCCCATGCAGGCGTGGATATTAATAACAGGGCAGCAAACGCCAGTTTTTTTCTCAAAAGACTCCCTCCGGGCCGATTCCTGTAATTACGTTAACCCAGACCAGAACCAGACTCAACAAATATGCACTCCTCACCACAAAATCACCACACCCCACGCAAAATTAAAATTTTGCAGATAATTCTTTTAAGTGAGGAGGTTAGACGTTTTAACTTTCTGTTTCTTTCAATTAGAAAGTATTATCAGACTCTAAAGAGACTCTATGTAGAGTCCTACTAGAGTGTGTATAGAGTCTTTATCAACTATATTCAGTCGAAACATATAAATAAAAGGGACTACACTCTAGAGTGTAGTCCCTTTTCGTGGGATACTTTTTACAGGGGACTCTAGAGTGTAGTCGGGACTCTACTGGTTGATTCATTGATGATGAAATTTCATTATTTGAGTGTTGTTTTTAGTAAGAATTACAAGGAGACTTTATGCCAAGGGTTCAAGTGTATATAAGCGATCAGGCTGTTGAGAAAATAAACTCGATAATCGAGAATCGACGTTCTGGTGGGGCTAAGGATAAGGATGTTAATTTTTCAAGTATAAGTTCAATGTTGATAGAGTTAGGGCTTAGGGTGTATGAGGCACAAATGGAACGGAAAGAGTCGGGTTTTAATCAGATGGCATTCAATAAGGCTCTGTTTGAATATGTTGTAAAAACTCAGTTCACCATGAATAAAGTTATGGGAATGGAGTGTCTCAGTCCTCATGTCAAAGAGGACCCGAAGTGGCAATGGAAAAGCATGGTTCATAATATCCAGGAAGATGTGCGGGAAGTTATGCGTGCTTATTTTCCTGAGGAGGCTGAGGATAGTTCTAATGATTAGTTCTGTTTTTTGCTAATAAAAAGAATAATGATCTATCTTTTTTTGATGACATTAAATCACAAATGTTTTATGATTTTTTTAATTAGTAATTAAAATTTGTGTTTCGCAGGTATGAGAAGACTTCACCTTCTCATACCTACTGCCCATAGTAGACCTAAAAAGGAGGCCTCTATGTATCCGATGGATCGTAAAGAAAAAGACACCTGCCGTCAATCCCTCGCATCTTCTCTTGAAGTGCTCATAATGAACTATTCTTTTCCCGTTTGCATTCATGATCAGTCAGGAGATTTCCCGGCATTCAACGCAGCATTTCTACACGAGTTTGGGGGTGGGCTTAAGTCTGAAAGGAAATGGGAAGAGTTCATAGGTACAGAAACCTTTCTTGATATGCGTGAGTTAGAGTTAATGACGCAAATTCAACAATCCAACTTCCATATTGAACGATGTATTTATATCAATGGGAAACAATTTGATTTCATGATTGAAGAATTCATCATTAATGGATGTGTGTGTTTTCTGTGGAAGTTTGGACAGGCAACAAGCTCCAATAAAAAAATCAGGCGCTCACTCCCTCTTCACGCGGATATCATTAGCTTCATGAGAGCTGTAAGATCTTTGGATAAACATGAATACGACTTTTTGGGGTTTTATGCGGGCGGTGCCAGTCATAAGATAATAGGCCAATTTCTTGGCCGTGAGAATGGTTCGTCCAGAAATAAAAGTAGTCAGATACTAAAAAAACTCAACATCGGTAATCGGGATGACGCCTTCATTGTTATTCATCTTAGTGATTTGATGGAACCTATAATGAAGAATGTCAGAGATATAATAGCTAGAAATGTAAATAAATTGTTATAAAATCGATGACATTTTCTACATTGCTTTTTATTCAGAAATGGGGAAGAATTCTTTTAGCTTTTTCTATGAGGGCTTAAGGTGAAACGACTTGTTAATCGTCCTGCTACAGGTAGTGCAGTTGTTTTTACCTGTGACGATGAAACTTATCAGAAGCTGGTATTGGCGACTCTCAGAAGTGGTAGAGTTAAAGGTACTGAAGTTCAACTGCGAGTTGATGATCATCTCAGGAAATTTCCTGACTTTTACGATGTTCAGGAGATTTATAGTGCTGATGAAAAAAGAGATAAACGTTTATTTCTTCGTTTTGATGAAAAAACTAATAAGATGTTAATTAAGGCGAAAAACAAAAGTGGACGTTCCAAAACGCTTGAGGTTTATCTTCGTCTTAAGGCTCATCTTTTAAAGTTTCCTGATTTTTATAGTTCTGAGGTAGAGGTGATAAGGAGGTCGGAAACTTAAACGTAAGTAGTACCAAGAGTGTTTTTATTTAAAGTTATCTATTTAAAAGGAAATAAATATGAATGCTGTATTAAGTGTTCAGGACACTGCTGTCTCTGAAGAAACTAAGCCGTCTTTTCTGTCCCGCGTTTTCAATAAAAAGAAAGCTCTGAAAGTCGCTAAAGTTGCGCTGCCGGTTGCAGCTGTGGCGGCGTTCTTCCCGGAAGTTGCGATGGCCACCACCACGACTGACCTGATGAAGTCCGGTGATACCACGGTCAAGGGTACCTTCGGTAAGTCTTCCAGCGTGGTCAAGTGGGTGGTACTGGCAGAAGTTATCGCAGGTGGCATCATGTACATGATGACCAAGAACGTAAAATTCCTGTTCGGCTTCGCCATTATTTCCACCTTTATCACCATCGGTATGTCGGTCGCCGGTTACTGACAGGGAATAAGTGATGACGGGAGACGAATTAAAGAAATACCGTTTCCCGGAAACACTGACTAACCAGTCCCGCTGGTTTGGTTTATATCTCGATGAACTTATCCCGGCCGTGATTTGTCTCGGCTGGGGTTTCTGGACCAGCAAGTTCATATTTGGTATGGCTGCAGCGGCACTGGTTTTCTGGGGTATCAAGAAACTGAAAAAAGGGCGGGGCAGCTCCTGGCTACGCGATCTGATTTACTGGTATCTGCCAACGTCCCTTCTTAAAGGTTTCTTTCATGATGTTCCGGACTCCTGTTTCCGGCAGTGGATTAAATAAATCAACGGGGAAATAACATATGGAACATGGTGCCAGGCAAGATACCACGCGTGTTATCGCCGTGGGGTTTATCTGTCTGGGGACGCTTTTTACCCTCAGTCTTGCGACAAATATCATTCAGGGCATTAATAACTACCGCCTTCAGACAGAACAAAAAGTGGCGGTGACGCCGATGTTATTCAGTGCGCCGTTTGCGGTTTCACAGAATCAGGCCGACGCCTCTTATATTGAACAGCTGGGTCTGAGTTTTATTGCGCTTCGCCTTAACGTCACACCGGAAACGGTTGATGCCCAGCATCAGCAGTTACTCCGGTATGTATTACCCGCCTCGCAGAACAGTCTTAAGGTCCAGCTGGCTGAAGATGCGAAACGAATAAAAGAAAATAATGTTAACGCCACCTTTTATATGACGTCTGTCCGCGCCTGGCCTGCGGAGAACCGCGTTGATATCAGGGGGGAGCTGAAAACATGGATTGGTGATTCGAAACCCTACAGCGAAATTAAAAGTTATGTCATTCAGTTCAGTCGTGTCGACGGCGTCAGCTGGCTGGCGCGTTTCGGAGAAATAAATAATGAAAAAAATTAATCCGTTATTTATTTCAGGTTGCCTGTTATTTATGGTGCCAGCCATGTCCGCCACCCTCAGCGGGACGCTGGCCCCGACCGTAGTGCCTCTGACGAACGGCGGGCAGGCTAATATCGCGGTGAGCAACACCGACCCGAACCTTTTTACTGTACCCGGGGACCGTATCACCGCGATTAACAGCCTGGATGGCGGACTGACCAACCAGGAGCAGACCGACAGCGGTGGCGCCATTCTGGCCACCGTCAGTAAAAAGCCGTTCACCTTTATCGTGGAAACTGAGCGCGGCCTGAACTTCTCCATCCGTGCCGTGCCGCGCGCAGGCGTCGGGAGAACCATTCAGCTGGTCAGTGAACTGTCGGGCACGCCGGGCCCGGCAAAAGCCTGGGAAGAGTCAAACCCGTATGAGTCTGTGCTGGTCTCTCTGAACCGCGCCGTGCGCCAGGGCAGCGTTCCAGGTGACTATCAGGCTGTCCCGGTCACGTCAGAAACGCTGGCGGTGCCAGCCGGTCTGCGTGCCACGGCAGAGAAAGTCTGGACAGGGCATCACCTGAAGGTCGTCCGTTACAGTCTGGATAATGTCTCGCTGTCGCCTCGTATGGTGCGTGAGAGCGATTTCTGGCAGCCCGGCACGCGCGCCGTCATGTTCAGTACGCCTGCAGGACCGCTGACCGCCGGTGGCCGGATGCAGGTCTGGGTGACCACCTCAGATGCAGGAGGGAACCGCTGATGGCGAACTTTAACACGCTGATTAAGCGCAAGCAGTACCTCTGGCTGGGGCTCATTCTGGTGGGCGGCGCTGCTGCCGTTGGTGGCGGCCTCTATCTGTCAGAGCTGAACCTGAACTCTGATGAAGAGGCCCCTGCTCAGGGCGAACCCGCACCGGACATGACCGGGGTGGTCGACAGCAGCTTCAACAGCAAAGTGGAGCAGCATGCCACCACCGAGATGCAGGCCACGGCGGCAGACCTGAACAAGCGATTTGCCTCCCTGCAGGGGGAAGTGGACCTGCTCAGTAAGGCGCGCTCGGCTGACCAGATACGTATCGACAAACTCAGCAATGAGAATGCGGCCATGCAGGAACAGCTGAAGGCGCTGGGCGTGAGACCCGCTGTCTCTGGTGGCGAACCCGCGCCGACACCGCCGTCTCCACCTCCTGGCCCGGAAGGCGAGCCGCAGCCTGCCAGTTATCCGCCGCAGTCAGGCGCAGCGGTACCGCCTCCGACGGCATTTTATCCGGGCAATGGTGTGACACTACCGCCACAGGTCAGCTACCAGTCTGTGCCGGTTCCGAACCAGATACAGCGTAAAACGTTCAACTACAACAGGGGTAAAAAAGGCCGGGAGCTGCCTTACATTCCATCCGGCAGCTTTGCGAAGAGCATCCTGATTGAAGGGGCTGATGCGAATGCTTCTGTCACGGGTAACGAATCCACGGTGCCGATGCAGCTGCGTGTGGTGGGGCGTGTCGAGATGCCGAACAGCAAAACGTATGACCTGACCGGCTGCTTTGTCGGTCTTGAAGCCTGGGGGGATGTTTCCAGTGAGCGCGCCATCGTTCGTACCCGGAACATCAGCTGTATCAAAGGCGATAAAACCATCGACCAGCCGATAGCCGGGCACGTCTCTTTCATGGGCAAGAACGGGGTGAAAGGGGAAGTCGTGATGCGTAACGGCAAAATCCTCGGCTGGGCCTGGGGTGCTGGCTTTGTTGACGGAATTGGTCAGGGGATGGAACGGGCGTCACAGCCGTCCGTGGGTCTCGGGGCTACGGCGACGGTCGGTGCCGGCGACGTTCTGAAAATGGGGATTGGCGGCGGGGCATCCAAAGCCGCACAGACCCTGAGTGAGTATTACATCAAACGCGCTGAACAGTATCACCCGGTCATCCCGATTGGTGCCGGTAACGAAGTCACGGTGGTGTTCCAGGACGGTTTCCAGCTGAAAACCATTGAAGAGCTGGAAGCGGAAAAGAACGGGCAACAACAGGCGCAGAACCAGGCACAACCTGAACAACCCGAGAGCAGGTCACAGCAATCCGGCGGGAACCTCAATGGTTTTAATACCGATGAGATGCTGAAGAAACTGGGCAAGCTTGACCCGCGCGAGTTCTCGCCAGGGGCTGCATCTCAGGGAGAAAACAATGGTTAAGTCTCTCATCACTCTCGTTCTGTCAACGCTGCGCTGGACTCACTGGCTGGTTCAGTATGCGGTGGTGTATCCGCTCGGTATGATGATGTTGCTGGTTGTCGTTGTGTTCTGGACTGGGCATAACACGCCCGGGCAGATGCTGGTGAAGACCATTGAATCGGTGCAACGCGAAGGATATGTCATTCACGACTGCACGGGGCCAGCTTCGCGTGAAGCACTTAATGGTGATGCGGTGAAGCCACTGCTGTCTCCGGTTTTACAGGAAGCCTGCACGACTGTCAGTACGGATGCGACAGGGTACGCAGCACATATCGACCAGGGTTACACAAAAAATATTCTCTGGCTCTGGCTGCTGATGGCGATGGTATTTACGGGGGGCTCGATAGTTATCGGGAGTACTCCCCGGACCGGAGTGACGGGATATTAATTTTTAATAAATAAACAGAGGACAGGTGAATATATGAAGGAATTAATACTGTTAATTCCTCTGGGCAGCGCTTTGCTTTTAACCGGGTGCGCGGGCACAGAGACGGAATTCGAATGTAATGCCACGACATCGGATACCTGTATGACGATGGAGCAGGCGAATGAGAAAGCGAAGGCCCGGGAGGAAAGCGCCGCAAAGCCGGCTGCGGCCGGGTTGCCTCGACTGGCTGACGGCAACTTCCGCACGCTGTCGCAGGTATCGTACCCGCTGCCGCCGCAACCGACCCTCTCTGCAACCGGCACAACTCCAGTGTCAACGGTGGCAGTGAAACCGGCAGGCATGCTGAGCGCGCCGCCAGTACACCCGGTGCAAAACGCCAGCAATCGGACCGCGCCGCTCACTGCCACGCCGGTCAGTCAGACATTTCGTTCACCTGTAACGCTGCCGGGCAATTATCCCCGGCCACTCAGGAAGGGAGAACAGACGGCCTCCCTCTGGATAGCGCCGTATATCGATGCTGAAGACGTCTATCACCAGCCCACCACGGTGTTATTTGTGGTGACGCCATCGGCATGGGGTCAGCCCCGAATTAACTAATCAACAGCGGCGTTAATGGCGCTGTGAACACTGAATGTACACCGGATTTAAAACGAGTGCCCTCTGCGTTGAAAGGGATGGGCGGTAGCGTGCTTTGCACCTCGCGCTTGTGGTCTGAAAATTTATGAAGAATGGAGTCGTTTTTTATGATTAAGTTTCAGGATTTTAAAAAAGATAAAAAAACATCTGGCGATGGGGAGATTGACTGCGTCCGTAAAATGAATGAATGGATTGAAAACAAGAATATTCAGGTAATTTCAGTTGAAACCCTGACCGAAGTTACTGGCGACGGTTTCTCTACCGACACCTGTTTTATAATGCTCAGGCTCTGGTATAAGGAAGTCTGTTAAGTCCAAAGGAGTCAAGTATCAATTTCGGGCAAGGATTGATGATACCCCGGTGTTTTATCCAGAGCGTCACCACGGTGTTATTTGTGGTGATGCCATCGGCATGGGGCCAGCCCCGGATTAACTGATATCCCACACGCCTGCGCCATTTCCGGCGGGGGCGCGCTTTCTTATTACTGGCTTTATAACGAGTACCCTGCGCGTTGAAAGGGGAGGGCGGTAGCGTGTTCAGAGGATGGGATAATGACTGAGGCTTTTAAATATACCTGGCTGCTTCTGAAAGAAGAGCCGGTATACATACCACTGATTTTCATGATTACGGGTACTGGAGTTATTTCTGTTTTTTTTGTTCTGAAGGATTTCAGGTCATGGTGGAGTAAACTAATCCTCCTGGTAATTGATGTCTTATTTTGTTTGTTTATATTTATTGCTGCACTTGAACCTGAGTCTACTTATAAAAATATTCAACAAAGAAAAGAAAATATTTCCTTTACGCTTAAAAACTGCAAGATCTCCGCATTTGAAGCACAACAGGCAGGATTATTCGGGACAACAAAAGATGCCTGGTCCTGCCCTGATGGGATAACCCGCTACCTTCCTGTTAAGTACAGACCAGAGGCTGGTTCGTCTGAAAAAATGCAGAGTGAATTGCATTGAATTTATTTACTGAAAGGTCGTGCTGATTATGAGTGAATTATTCAAATGGGGTCTCGCGCTGGTCATTACTGTGGTCGGGTATGCTCTGTTGTTATCTTCTGACAGCCACGCTGTACCCGAGGCGCAGGCTCATCACTGGATTAATGACTGCCGGTTACTGGAGTCGAATATTGACAGGGGGTTTCTCTCTTCCGCGCAAAACCGGCTTCAGTGTGGTGACGTTATTGAAAATGTCAGCAAGGCTGATTATGACAGGGCGATAAATGGCGATAAGCAAATAAAAACCATCGCAGAATTAATTGAAGAACTGTTCGGCGTTAATTTATAAACGGAGACAATAAGGTATGCATACCTTCATTTTTCTGGTGCTGATGACACCGGCTAGTGCCGGTGGTATCTGGAGTATCACACCTATGCCCAATACGGATGTGTGCCTCAAAATGCTGCGTGCAGTCGAAGCGCGTGGAGGCAACAGAAGGTTCGGAAGTAATACGGGTGAGTGCATTGAAGTTAAAACGCGAGAACCCCTGAACAGTACGATGGAAACGCTGAACGGAGGCAGTCAATGAGAGCCTACTACCTTGAAGGAGATAATATTGAGTGGCTTATTGGTGTGTGCCTGATCCTTTTCGTTATCGGTGTTGTCGGTGCGCTGGCCATGTTTGTTATCCCTGAAAAGATTAATCTGCGAGTCTGCAGGGCTAATGTATTTTTCTTTAGTGCGCTTATGGCAGTGGTGGCGTTTGTCACACTTATCGTCTTTACCAGTCGGTCATTCACGATGGATGAGCTGGAAGCCGGGAGACACTGGAAAAATGACTGTAAACTCCTTGAGGCAAACATGCCGACAGGCGCTTTTACCAGCCCTGTTAATAAACTGGACTGTGATGGCATCATCATTAATGTGCCAGGTGAACGGTATTATGCGTATATCCATCAGTGGGAATTATACCAGGCGAATAAAAAATGAAAGTAAACGTCGCGAGCGCGGTTAAAAACATTGTTAACTGGGCCTTTCCACTCTTTTTTTTGGGTGGTCTGCTGTATCTTGTTTACGATGATTACAGAGATAACGGTACAGCGACTGAAGAACAGTTATTAATGATTTCTCATGAAATACCCTGTGCCGGTGAGGATTTTCGAACGGCACTCCGTAATAGCCCGGGACCATTAACCCTTCGCGATGCGAAGAAAATTGCCGCTAAATGTAACGAGAAATATAAACAACTTAACGCACTGAACGCTATGAGCAAATAATCAGGGGATGGATATGGTGTTATTTTTTAGAAAATATGGTTTTTTGTTTATCCCTCCAGTCTACTGGCTCATCTATCTGGGAGTCAGGCTGACGTACAATGGACTGGTCGGGGAGTTTTCTCCTGATTTCTTTCAGAGTATTCGACATGATGGTGTCTTTATCATCTGTAGTTTGTGCGTTTTTTATTTTTTCTGCTTAGAGGTGGGGGGTAGTGATGTGGAGTTCTCAGCGAACATTCTGTTCCTGATTGTTTTCTTTCATGTGGTTTTATTATTTATCACTCTGCTTATTTGTTTGTGGCAAGGGGCGATGTTGTTGGATGCGATCTTTACGGGTCAGATTATTGCTTCCATGTGTTTATTGTTTTTCATTCCTGTATTTTCCATTATAAGAAGGAGTTTCTAGTGCGGCTGTGAATATTCTTCTTGCCATTTATTACCCTTGTTGTTTTGAATTGCTCTTAAAGGAACGCCCGCATGAGTAATAACATTATCGATGCCGTCACCCAGGCTGTGAATTCACTGGTGTCAGCACTGAAGCTGCCCGACGAATCCGCGAAAGCCAATGACACGCTGGGCAGCATGAATTTCCCCCAGTTCAGCCGTATTCTGCCCTATAAGGATTATGATTCCGCGACCGGTCTGTTTATTAATAACAAAACCGTCGGTTTTATGTTTGAGGCGCGTCCTTTACCCGGTGCGGATAAAAGTATCGTCGCCACACTGGAGCATTTACTGCGCAGCAAACTTCCCCGGGGCGTCCCGGTCAGTTTTCATCTGGTCTCCAGCAAACTGGTCGGCAATGACATCGACTATGGTCTGCGTGAATTCCGCTGGAGCGGTAAACAGGCTAAAAAGTTTAATGCCATCACCCGCGCCTACTATCTCCGGGCGGCGGAAACACAATTTCCCCTGCCGGACAATCTGGATTTGCCCCTGACGCTGCGAAACTACCGCGTGTACATCTCCTGCTGCGTGCCCCGGAAGAAGAACTCCACCACGCAAATCGTGGAGCTGGAGAATCAGATTAAAGTGTTACGGGCATCGCTCGGCGGGGCTTACATCCCGACGCGTATCCTCGATGCGGCCGGGATGGTCGAACTGATGCGGGAGCTGATTAACCCGGATCCGCATGAGATGTACCGGGTGCCGTACAAGCTGGACCCGTATCAGGACCTGAACTATCAGTGCGTGGATGACAGCTTTGACATGCAGGTCACTGCCGGTCATCTGAAAATTGGCCGCCTGGGGCGGGACGGGAAAGAGTGCGTGACCCGGGTGACGAACTATCACCTGGAGTGTGACCCGGAAATCGCCTTTCTCTGGACCGCTGCGGACAACTACGCCAACCTGCTGAACCCGGAGCTCTCCATCTCCTGCCCCTTTGTCATCACACTGACGCTGATGGTGGAGGACCAGGTGAAGACCCAGAACGAAGCCAACCTGAAATTCATGGACGTGGAGAAGAAAAGCAAAACCTCCTACGCGAAGTACTTTCCGAACGTGATAAAGGAAATGCAGGAGTGGGGCGATATCCGCCAGCGACTGGCGACCAACCAGACCTCTCTGGTGTCCTACTTCTTTAACATCACCACGTATACCGCCGATAACGCAGAGGCCTCTCTCGCTACCGAGCAGCAGGTGCTCAACAGTTACCGTAAGGGTGGCTTCCAGCTTATCCCGGCCCGCTATCATCACCTGCGTAATTTTCTGGCCATGATGCCGTTCAAATGCGGCGAAGGCCTGTTCAAAGAGCTGCAGGCGGCAGGTGTGGTGAAGCGGGCGGAGACGTTCCAGGTGGCCAACCTTCTGCCGATTGTCGCTGACAGTCCGCTGGCGCCGGCAGGACTCCTGGCGCCCACCTACCGTAACCAGCTGGCGTTCATCGACCTGTTCTACGAGGGAATGAACAATACCAATTTCAACATGGCGGTCTGCGGCACCTCCGGGGCGGGCAAAACCGGTCTGATTCAGCCCCTCATTCGTAGCGTGCTCGACTCCGGCGGGTTTGCCTGGGTGTTCGACATGGGCGACGGCTACAAGTCCCTGTGTGAAAACATGGGCGGCGTGTATCTCGACGGCGACTCGCTGAAGTTTAATCCGTTCGCCAATATTCTCGACGACGCTAACTTTGACCTGTCCGCCGAGCGTATCCGCGACCAGATGTCGGTGATGGCCAGTCCCAACGGCAACCTGGATGAAGTGCACGAAGGTCTTCTCCTGCAGGCGGTCCGGGCGGCCTGGCTGAGTAAGCGCAACAAGGCGCGTATCGATGATGTGGTGGCCTTTCTCCGGAGCGAGAAAGACAGTGAGGAATACGCCGACTCACCGGGGGTGCGCAGCCGTCTTGATGACATGATTATCCTGCTCGACCAGTACACGGTGAACGGGCTGTACGGGGAGTACTTCAACTCTGATGAGCCGTCCCTGCACGACGATGCCCGGATGGTGGTCCTTGAGCTGGGCGGGCTGGAGTCGCGCCAGTCCCTGCTGGTCGCGGTGATGTTCTCGCTGATTATCTATATCGAAAACCGGATGTACCAGTCTCCCCGCAGCCTGAAAAAACTCAACGTTATCGATGAAGGCTGGCGACTGCTGGACTTCAAAAACGAAAAGGTGGGGACCTTTATCGAGAAGGGCTACCGGACGGCGCGCCGGCATACCGGGGCCTATATCACCATCACCCAGAATATCGTGGATTTCGACTCCCCGACCGCATCGAGCGCTGCACGCGCTGCCTGGGGGAACTCCTCGTACAAGGCCATTCTGAAACAGTCAGCGAAGGAATTTGCCAAGTATAACCAGCTGTACCCGGATCAGTTCAGCAAGCTGGAGAAAGACATGATTAACGGCTTCGGTTCTGCCAAAGAGCAGTGGTTCTCCTCTTTTATGCTGCAGGTGGAAGCGAACTGCTCCTGGCACCGCCTGTTCGTCGACCCGCTCAGCCGGGCGATGTACTCCTCAAAAGGCCCGGATTTTGAGTACATGAAAGCGCGTCGGGAAGAGGGGGTCGATATCCACGATGCGGTGTACGGCCTCGCGTGTCGCAACTTTAAAGAAGAAATGGCTGAACTTGAATCCCGAATACCGGTGAATGACATGGAGGATAAACAGTGATGAAAAACAACACCGAACAACCGGTCAGTACGACCTCTCATACCTTTCGCCGGATACCTGTCATCGTCGCTCTCGTGCTTTTCGCCCTGGCAACCAGCGCGTTTCTCTCGCGCATGGTTCTGGAGTACTCCACGCCGCAGGTGGTGGCTTTTGATATGAAGAAAACGCTCGACAGTTTTATGGACAGTGTCAGCCAGAAGCAGCTGACAGAGGCGCAGTCAAAAGCGCTCTCTGATCGGTTTAACGACGCGCTGGAGAAGAGTCTGGCGGAGTATCAGCAGCAGCATCATGTGGTCATTCTGGTTTCACCTGCCGTGGTTCAGGGCGCACCCGATGTGACCCGCAACATCCAGCACGACATTGCCCGCCGGATGAAAGGAGAACAGTAATGATACGACTGAAAGGCTGTCTGCTCGCCGCCTGTCTGTTATCGCCGCTGACTCAGGCGGCTGATCTCGGTACCTGGGGGGATTTATGGCCCGTCCGGGAGCAGGACATGCTGCAGCTCATCACGCAGCGTCTGCAGTCGCTGCAATCCTCTGGCCAGTGGGACCAGACGATGGACGCGTTTAAGCAGCGGGTTATCGAGAACAGTCAGCGTCCGGCGCCGGTGGAAGGCATTAAGCGTGCGGAGAAATACGAGCAGCGCTGGTTTGATCCCAGCATCCGCCTGACCGAAGACCTGAAGGACAATGAGGGGCGGGTGTTTGCCCGCAAGGGCGATGTGGTGAACCCGCTTAAAACCGTACCGTTTGTCCAGACCCTGTACTTCATCAATGGTGACGATGCCGACCAGCTGGCCTGGATGAAGCGTCAGGTGCCGGAAACCCTGATGAGCAAAATTATCCTGGTGCGCGGCAGTATCCCTGACACCTCCGCAGCGCTGGACAGCCGGATCTATTTCGACCAGAACGGCGTACTGAGCAAGCGATTTGGCCTGACGGCGGTCCCGGCGCGGATCACGCCGGCGCCCTCCGGTGAACGGCTGAATATTGAGACCTTCCCTGTAAAATAAGGATGTTTCTGTGAAAACCCTGACGCTTTTCCTGAGTGCCCTGATGTTGTGGGGGTACAGCCTCAGTGCGGCTGCTGACCCCTCCTGTGAGGGCCGGTTTGTTAACCCGATCACCGATGTGTGCTGGCGCTGCATCTTCCCTCTGTCGCTCGGCAGCGTGCAGGTTGGTAAAGGCGATCTGCCTGATACCAGCAATCCCGGTAATCCCCTGCAGCTGTGTCCGGCGCCGCCACCGCTTTTTGTTCGCCCCGGTCTGGCCATCGGGTACTGGGAGCCGATGGCCATGACGGACGTCAGCCGTTCGCCAGGTTGCATGGTCAATCTGGGGGGCTTCAGTATCAATCTCGGCAAGACCGGCATGGGAACCGCGAGAAAGGACGATAAGCAGGTGAACGGCGCCTTCTATCACGTTCACTGGTACAAGTACCCGCTGACGTACTGGCTGAACATCATCACGTCGGCAGGCTGTCTGGAAGGCGGAGACATGGATATTGCCTATCTGTCCGAGATTGACCCGACCTGGGTGGACAGCAGCCTCACCACCATCCTGAATCCGGAAGCCATCCTGTTTGCCAACCCCATCGCGCAGGGCGCCTGCGCAGCGGATGCGCTGGCCAGTGCATTCCATATGCCGCTGGATGTGCTCTTCTGGTGTGGTGGAAGCCACGGCTCACTTTACCCGTTTAACGGCCAGGTCAGTAATGAATCCAGCCCGCTGCAGTCGTCGGTACTGGTCAGTGAACGTATGGCCTTCAAGCTTCACCGGCAGGGACAAATTATGGAGAGTATCGGGAAGGACAAGGCGGTCTGTTACGAATATCCCTCCCCGATCATCCCGAAAGAACGCTGGCGCTATCAGATGGTGAACATGTATCCGGACAGTGGTCAGTGCCATCCGCTTGGACGCAGCGTGATGCGCTGGGAGGCCGGCAAAAATCCACCCAACTCCCGCAAGAACTATGGCTATCTGATGTGGCGTAAACGCAATTGTGTCTTTCTCTGACAGGAGTCTCTCATGAAATTAATGAATCTGTTTATGGTCATGCTTTTGCTGACCGGACGAGCAGTGTTGGCTGAAACTTCCTCTGTTACAGACATGGAATGGCTGAAGCAGCAGGAGAACCTCAGCGAACAACTGCGCCAGCATCCGGATAAACAGCTGCAGCAGGAGCTTGAGGCGCAAATCAGCCGCAATCCTCTGCCCAAATCTGACCGCCAGTTTATCGATAATCTGGTCAGCCAGCAGAAAGCGGCGAATCAGGAAAAACCGGCAGAAGGGGCGCTGTACTTTGTCTCCTTCTCGATACCTGAAGAGGGGCTGAAGCGGATGCTGCACGAAACCCGGCAGTATGGCATTCCGGCGACACTGCGCGGGCTCGTCAATAACGACATGAGGACCACCACCGACGCGGTGCTGCAGCTGGTGAAAGACGGCGTCACCGACGGGGTGCAGATCGACCCGACACTGTACACGCAGTACGGCATCCGGAGTGTGCCGTCTCTGGTGGTACGGTGTCAGGCCGGATATGACGTGGTACGCGGTAACATTCACGTCAAACAGGCGCTGGAGAAAGTGGCACAAACCGGTGACTGCGCACAGGTGGCCCGGCAGATGCTTGATGCGCCCTCAAATGCCGCCGGGAGCCAGCCATGAAAGATAAACCGTACTTCATGGCGTTACCGGAAATGGTGAGGGATGCGGGAGGGTGGAAATGAAGACGGTTATTTCCGTGCTGACCGCGCATTTTTTTGTCCTGGGCACCTTCATCTGGCTGGCATCCCCCGCCTGCGCTGACAGTGGAGGCGACTATAAAGCCGGCTCGGATTTTGCGAAACAGGTGCAGGGCAATGGTCTGAACTCACTGAAAAATTTCAGTGGTGAGCAAAACCTGCCGGGGTATACCGCCAACCCGGATCAGACAAAATACTACGGCGGCGTCACTGCCAGCGGAGACAGCTCCCTGAAAAGCGATTCAGCCCTGGAGTTCAGCCAGGGGGATACCGGCAAAACGATTACGGAGTCGTTCACGAACCGGCCACCGGATCAGATATCTCAGGATGCGCCGTTTATTCAGGCCGCAAAGGATACCGAATCCCGTGCCGACAGCATTGTCGGTGATACCGGACAGTCCTGTACCGCCCAGGTTGTGAACCGAAGCGAGTTCACAAACCATACCTGCGAACGTGATCTGCAGGTGGAAAATTTTTGCACACGGGAAGCGACCCTGAAGGATAACGCCACCACGCAGAAAGTTAACCGAACCTATCAGCAGGTGGTGACGCTGAATTATGCCCGGAGTACCCGGCAATGGAGTGGCAACCTGACGATCCCGACCAGTGGTCGTCTTCTGAATGCCTCGGTGGATGGTGAGCCTCTGGTGATCCCCTGGATTGAAGAATGCGACGCCGAAGGGAAGGTGCGGGATAGCTGCAAGAGTGCCGTCAGTGAAAACCTGACCCTCTTTGAGCGAACGTTCCCCATTGATGTGATCAGCTGGCCACGATCAGAATCGATATGTTCAGGCGGCCAGAACACGCATTGTACGAAATATACCTATGACGGGAAGGGGAAGATTCATCAGTCGTTTGGTGTGGACAAAGTGGTCACTGCAGGGCAGAACTTTGCTGTAAGCAAAATATCACGAACCGTATCATCGGCCAGCCAGAAACCCGTACAGGTCACGGTCACCCTGGTGATGGAGGAAACCGAAACCGTCTACGCGCCTGAAGTCGTCTGGGTTGAAAGCTGTCCGTTCAGTAAGGATGAAGGGACAAAAACGGGCGAGGAATGTATCAGCCCGGGAGGAACGCGAACCATCACCCTCGGAGGCAGGGATTACTCGTTCACGGAAGCCTGCTGGAAATATAAGGACACCTGGCTCACGCAGCCGGCGGACTATGGCTCCTGTGAAAGCCTGATGAAAAATACGGCCTGCACCCTGTCATCCCGCCAGTGTGCCTTCTCCGGCGAAGACGGAACCTGCCTGCATGAGTATGCGACATATTCCTGTGAAACCAGGACGAGCGGGAAACAGATGGTTTGTGGCGGGGATGTGTTCTGCCTCGATGGGGAGTGTGACAAAGCCACGTCCGGGAAGAGCAACGACTTTGGCCAGGCCGTGTCTGAGCTGGCAGCGCTGGCGGCTGCAGGGAAGGATGTCGCGGCACTGAACGGGGTGGATGTCAGGGCCTTCACGGGAAAAGCGAAATACTGCAAAAAATTCGCGGCTGGCTTCAGTAACTGCTGCAAAGACGGCGGCTGGGGCCAGGATGTGGGGCTGGCACGCTGCAGCAGCGAGGAAAAGGCGCTGGCCAAAGCGAAAAAAGACAAGCTGACGGTCAGTATCGGGGAGTTCTGCTCTAAAAAGGTTCTGGGTATTTGCCTGGAGAAAAAAAGGAGCTATTGCCAGTTCGACTCAAAACTGGCGCAGATCGTTCAGCAGCAGGGCAGAAACGGCCAGCTTCATATCGGTTTTGGCGGCGCCAGCAGTCCTGACTGTCGGGGCATTACCGTCGCGGAACTCCAGGGGATTGATTTTAACGAGCTGGATTTCACAAACTTCATGGAGGATTTAATCAATAACCAGAAAATCCCGGATAACAGCGAACTGACCGAAAAAACAAAAGCGCGTATTAAAGAACTTCTCACGCAGTCTTCAGCAAAGTAACTCTCCATTAATAACATATCAAAGGTGACTAAATGGCTGCGTCCTTGATGGTCGTTGTTTTGCTTGTGCTCTTTCTTTTCATTCCAGCCTGTATCGCCCTGTTCATGTCAGGCCGCAGTCTGCTCCTTATATTCCTGGGTGCCGTGGCGTGCCAGGCGGCTGTTGCCGTTGCGTTTGCAGGACTGTCTGCCCGGGGCTGGTCTGAGTCGATGGGGATGGGGGCGGCATCACTCATTTTCTACGTTATCGGGCTGCACAAGGCTGACGGTGTAAAACAGAATACTCATAACGGGAGAGAAAAGAATGAAAGTTAATTTTCACAAACATCCTGCCGTCGATTTTTCTCTGAGACTGACGCTGACGGTAATTATCATATCTCCGGTGATTTATTTCTCCTGGGATGCCGTCAAAGGGACATCGGGGAGTGATTATGTTGAGAGTGTGGTCTTTATTCTCTGCATGGGCGGTGTCGGGCTTATGAATTATCTGTTTTTTTCGGCGCTGACCAGACTTTTACAGAAGGGAAAATAAAGGAGCAGGGATGGAAGAGAGAAAATCGTATGGAATGGTGGTGCTGTTTGTCAGCGTGTTTGTTGTTTTTCTGGTGAGCATTATGTCGTACAGCCTGTGGCGGGACAGACAGGTTAACGCATTTATGACCACCAACCGGGCCTGGGGGATCCAGTGCGACACTGTTTCTCAGGCCGCGTGGGTGGTCAGGGACGGGGAGCGGGTGGACCTTCAGATAAATCATCTGCCTCTGTACTGCAGCGGTTACCGCTTTGAAGCCCGTGATGATGCAGGAAAGATACAGCGCCAGCTCGATAAATACAGTGTCTATCAGCATCTGTCACGCCAGTCGCAATAATTCATAAAAGGGTATTTGCCATGCGAACAATACATGCCGCCATGCTGGCGGGGTGCCTTTGCTGCGCCCTGATGCCGGCTTTCGCCAAAGACGCGGGCTGGCAGTGGTACAACGAAAGACTGAAATCCCGGGATACTGACAAGCCACCGGTTCCGGCTACACCGCCACTGCAAATGGATATTCTCCAGAAGCAGGCTCTCCTGCAGCAGGCGACGAAGAAAGCGCTGGCGGAAGCCATTATGTACCCCTCAGTACCGGCCTTTGTGAAGTACTTCCGTCTGCAGAACTACTGGACGCAGCAGGCCGGCCTGTTCTCGATGAGCGCGAAGAAAGCCATGCTGGCGCACCCGGAACTCGATTACAACCTGCAGTACAGCCACTACAACGGCACGGTAAAAAACCAGCTGGCCGCCGATTATGCCGAACAGCGCCGGGCTATCTCCACCCTCGCGCAGCATTTTGGCGTGATGTTCTTTTACCGGGGCCGCGAAGCCATTGACGGCCAGCTGGTCCAGGTGATTCAGAACTTCCGAGAAACCTACGGCCTGAGCGTGATACCTGTGTCGGTCGACGGCGTTATTAACCCCATGCTGCCCGACAGCCGGACTGACCAGGGACAGGCCGCACAACTCGGCGTGAAGTACTTCCCCGCGATGATGCTGGTCGACCCGAAAAGCGGCCAGGTGAAGCCGCTCAGTTATGGATTCATCAGCCAGGACGACCTGGCGAAACAGTTCCTCTATGTCTCCAGCGACTTTAAACCCAATTTTTAAGGAACGAGTGATGCGAAAGATTCGTTTTCCCGATTTAGACATTACCGGGATGTGGGTGCTGGCCGTGGGCGTATTTTTCCACCTCATCGCCCGGCTCGTCAGAAAGCAGCCTGAGCTGGCCATCCAGGCTGGAGAAATCTTCGGGCTGGGCATGGTGGTGTTCGGCGGATACCGCATTCTCAACGCCCTCATTGCTGAAGCCGAAAAGGAGGAGAAGGCCCGTGAAAAACAGCCTGAAGAACACAACTAAAACAGCCGCAACGGTGACCCTGCTCCTGGCCCTTTCCGGCATGGCGCAGGCGGGCACACTCGATGAGGTGAGGTCGCTCTGGGACCCGCAGGGTATCTCCGGCGCTTTATCTGCCTCCCGGCAGGATGGCGCTCCGCGCGCGGTGACGCCGGTTTCTCAGCCCCGCTGGTTCCGGCTCAGCAACGGCAGGCAGGTGGACCTGCGGGACTGGAAAGTGGTGTTGTTTATGCAGGGGAAGTGCCCGTACTGCCATAAGTTTGACCCGGTCCTGAAGCAGCTGGCCACGCAGTACGGCTTCTCTGTCTTCCCCTATACCATTGACGGACAGGGCGATGAGGCCTTTCCCGAGGCGCTGCCGGTACCGCCTGAGGTGATGCAGACCTTTTTCCCGAACATCCCGGTGGCCACGCCGACCACGTTTCTGGTCAACGTGAATACGCTGGCGGCTTACCCGGTTCTGCAGGGCGCCACGGATGCGCAGGGCTTTATGGCACGAGTCGATACGGTATTTCAGATGATGGGGGAGGCAGGGAATGGGCGACATTAAAAGGGCCGCGCTGGCGGGCGGTTTTTTGCTGGGGTTGTCTCTCCCGGCCGCCGCCGATGTGAACGGCGATATGAATAACTTCTTCAACAAGCTGGGGTTCGCGTCCAATACCAGTCAGCCACAGGTCTGGCAGGGACAGGCAGCGGGCTATGCCTCCGGCGGTTCGCTGTATGCCCGGACGCAGGTGAAAACCATCCAGCTGGTCAGCATGACCCTGCCGGATATCAACGCCGGCTGCGGCGGCATCGATGCGTACCTGGGCTCATTCAGCTTCATTAACAGCGAGCAGCTGCAGCGCTTCGGCAAACAAATCATGTCCAACGCGGCAGGCTACTTCTTTGACCTTGCCCTGCAGACCACGGTACCCGAAATCAAAACGGCCAAAGACTTCCTCCAGAAGATGGCCAGCGACATCAACAGTATGAACCTCAGTTCCTGTCAGGCCGCACAGGGTATTGTGGGCGGACTCTTTCCCCGTACTCAGGTGGCGCAGCAGAAGGTCTGCCAGGACATTGCCGGTGAAAGCAATATCTTTGCCGACTGGGCCGCATCGCGTCAGGGCTGTTCGGTAGGCGGGCAGATGGGCAAGGTGCAGGATAAAGCCAGCGATAAGGACAAGGAGCGGGTGATGAAGAACATCAACATCATGTGGAACGCCCTGTCCAAAAACCGGCTTTTTGACGGCAATAAAGAACTGAAAGAGTTTGTTATGACGCTGACCGGGACGCTGATTTTCGGTGAGAACAGTGAAATCACCCCGCTGCCGGCGCGTACCACAGACCAGGACCTGATTAAAGCCATGATGGAAGGGGGGACGGCTAAAATCTACCACTGCAATGATTCAGAGAAGTGCCTGAAGGTGGTGGCAGATGCGACGGTCACCATTGCCGCCGACAAGGCGCTTAAGAGCCAGATTTCGACACTTCTGAGCAGCATTCAGAGCAAGGCGGTAATGGACCAGGCCCTGACGGAGCAGGAGAAGGGCTTTATCTCCAGCACCACCATCCCGGTGTTCAAATACATTGTCGACCCGCAGATGCTGGGTATTTCAAACACGCTGATTTATCAGCTCACGGACTATATCGGCTACGACATTCTCCTGCAGTACATCCAGGAGTTGATACAGCAGGCCCGGGCCATGATTGCCACAGGCAACTATCCGCAGTCGACAATGGATTTAATTCTGGAAAACCTGAATCAGGCAAGCGTACAGATTGCCGCCTTCCAGGCGCGTGTTCAGGTCCAGCAGGATGCGATGCTGGTTGTTGACCGGCAGATGAGCTATATGCGCCAGCAGGTGTCCGCCCGCATGATGACCCGCTACCAGAACAACTACCATTTCGGAGGGAGCCTCTGATGACGCCACTTGAAATCTACACCATCGCCGGGGGCGACTGGCTGCGGGGCAACCTGAATGCCATCGCGGCGTTCATGGGGACCGCCACCTGGTCGTCCATTGAGAAAATGTGCATCGCGTTTTCGGTGCTGATTGTGGCCGTCAGCTGGATAAAAAAACACAGCGTGATGGACCTTATCGGCTGGGTGTTCTCCCTGACCCTCGTCTCGATGCTGGTTGTCGTCCGTACACCTGTACAGATAATCGACTACAGCAACGTGGCGCAGGTCTACAAAGTGGATAACGTCCCGGTTGGCCTGGCCATTCCGGCGTCGCTGACCACGCGTGTGGGTAATGCCCTGGTACAGAGCTACGAGATGATTTTCTCCCTGCCCGACAGTGTCACCTACAGTAAGACCGGGATGCTATTTGGCGGAAACCTGGTGGCGAAAAGCACCGATTTTGTTTCGCAGAACCCCGAAATCACCACCCTGTTCTCCGACTATGTCCAGAACTGCGTGATGGGCGATATCTTTCTCAACGGTAAATACACCCTTGAGGAGCTGATGAACTCCTCTGACCCGTACACGCTGATATTTTCAAAGCCCAGTCCGCTGCGTCAGGTACCCAATCACGACTATAAGTTTCTTGAAAAGCCGGAACTGGGCTCGGCCTTTATCAGTTGCCAGGTGGCAGCGACACAGCTTAAACAACGGCTGGCGCTCGACTCCCAGACTGGCGGGAAGACCTGGAGCTACTATGCGCGCCAGCTGTTCGGTGGCAAACCCAATCCGGACCTTCTGTTCAGCCAGATGATAGGCGACAGCTACGGATACTTCTATAACGCCAGCCAGAGTGCCGGGCAGATTATCCGCCAGAACGTCACCATGAATGCGCTGCGTAACGGTCTCCAGAGCTACGCGTCCCGCAGCGGCGACACGGCAAGCCTGGTGAACATCGCCAACACCACGTCGCTGGAAAAACAACGACTGGCCCAGGCCACGATGGGACATCAGGCACTGCGCTCACTGCCGATGATGCAGACGGTCATCATGGGCATCATGATTGGGATGTTCCCGATTATGATTATGGCAGCAATGTTCAATATGATGACGCTGCAGGTCCTGAAAGGATACATGTTTGCTCTGATATGGCTGCAGTCCTGGCCACTGCTGTATGCCATCCTGAACAGCGCAATGGCGTATTACGCCAGACAAAACGGTGTGCCGGTGGTGCTGTCTGAACTCTCTCAGGTGCAGCTGAAAAACTCAGATATTGCGACCACCGCCGGGTATATCTCGATGATGATACCGCCGCTCAGCTGGGCGATGATAAAAAGTATGGGGGCAGGGTTCTCCAGTGCTTACAGCCACTTTGCCTCCTCGGGACTCAGTTCGACGTCCCAGGCCTCATCCAGCGTCGTGGACGGCAATTACTCTTTTGCCAATATGCAAATGGAGAACGTCAGCGGCTACAGCTGGGGTACCAACAGTTCGACCAGCTTCGGTCAGATGTCGCGGCAGCTGGGGAACGGTGGCACGGAGACGCAGACCGGGGACGGGACGACTATCTGGGATGCGCGCAGTTCTAAGCTACCGGTTGATATCAATGTCAGCCGGCAACTGGCCAGTGCCAATCAACAGATGGCCCGCGAGACAGATGTGCAGGCACAGAGTGCCCTGCATGGCTACAACAGCAGCGTGACGAGCGCCTGGAACAGCCTGAAACAGTTTGGCACAAATATGGGTACCAGTGCATCGACGACGAGTGGGGCCGATAATACTGAGTCTTCACAGGATTCAATGGCCAGAAGTAAAATGTGGAATGCGGTTGTTTCTAATGCGAAGGCCAATAACATCAGCAATGAAGAGTCATTCAATCAGTTGATGGAAGATTCTTCCAAAAGAGCTCAGTCATTCGATGCGCACGTATCAGGTAAACTCAGTTCGGGAGATCAGCTATTCGGTAAGCTGGGTAAATGGGGTACTGGACTATCAGCTGAAGTCGGTGCTAAAGGCAGTGCAGGTTGGACTCATAACTCAGGAGATACGGATAGTATCGGATCTTCAGGTAGGCAGTCACATGACAGCCGTCATGATACCAGCAGTCAGGCGGCAAAAGACTTCAAGGAAGCATCGGATTACTTTACCAGCCGTAAAACTAGTACATCGGGTAATAGGACAGATAACAATGCCAGCTCACGCGTTGACCAGTTTGCGGCATCGCTGTCGAGCGCGAAAAACAGCTATGACCAGTACACAAGCAGCCGGACTCGTAGCCATGAATATAGTGAGATGGCATCCCGTACAGAGAGCATGAGCGGCCAGATGAACGAGAACCTGACTCAGCAGTTTGCTCACTTTGTCCAACAGCGTTCTCCGCAGAATGCAGAAGTCATTCTGACCAACACAAGTTCACCAGAAGTCGCTGCGCAACGTGAGGCACTGGCGCGTGAATTCGTCAAAGCGCAGGTTGAACCAAAAGTTGATGGTGCTTATCAACAGGGCCGCGAAAGCATCGGTCAGAACATGTCCGGTGTATCAGGTGGTAGTGACCGTGGTTCGGTAATGGCCGACTACGGACATAATGCCGGCAATATCGAAGCTATGACACGAGATGCGGGGATTAAGGATAATGTGGGTCAGAAAGTGGATGGGATGATAGCGCAGAATAATCAACAGCATCAAGAAACCCAGCAGGGGATAGAGCGTGATGGCAATGAGATTAGAAAACAGAATTCTGATCTCGAAAAACATCATAATACAGAGGGAAATAAGTTCGAAAATGAATATAATGAAAGAGCCAGCGTAGTGAAATCCTTACCCGGAGCTGACTCACCACGTGAGCTAGAGGCAAAGGCAGCCAAAATTCAAAAGGATTACATTGATGGGAAAAGGTGAAAATGATGATGAATAATAAAACGCTTATTAAAGAAGTGGATGAGTTAAAAGATGTGCTTTCAAAGGGCGATGCCGAAATACCGTCTTTTTGGGTATGCATGTGGCCCGGTCTTTGTCTGGTAATATGGAATATTTTTTGCGCATTAATTAGTGTGCGATCAGAGTATTATGATGTCAAATACATATTCTGGGTTTTGATATTTCCTGGTGCTGTTGGTCTGATTCTTCTGCTCGGGGTGGCGAACGCTCGTTCTCTATTTTTATCAGTTCCAAAGTCCTTCAGGGAAAAGTCAGTAATATATCGTTTTTTTTCAAAAAAACTTCTTGCTTATGCTTTTGCATACATGATGATAATCATGGCACTGGCTATTTATAATAGATTTTTTTATGACTCCCCATTTCCTTATGCATTCATGGTTCTTTTGACAACGATTTTTTTTGGTTTTGTTATGAATTTAGATTTTGGAAGGTATCAATTGTCACTGCTGACATCAGTATTAAGCGCTCTCAAAGGTAATGTGGTGGAAAATTGATTTTATATGGTGATTTTTATTAGTTGCGGGGCGGAGAGTGCAACTTGCTGCCTTCATCGTTCTATATACCCTTAAATAGTTTATACAAAAACGTTGAACATGTGCGCAATTTACTTGTGCGCCTGTGAGGCGTTGCCGCCAGCGGCGGAATGTTTTAATGATGTAATCACCTTCTTCCGGATATTTTTCTGATATCCGGCATTCCTTCCTCAATGGTCTACTGACGGATTATTGCCATGAGCTTCAATGCCAAAGATATGACGCAGGGCGGTCAGATTGCCAATATGCGCTTTCGCATGTTTGGCCAGATTGCCAATATTATATTTTACGTGCTGTTTATTTTATTCTGGGTGCTGTGCGGGTTGATGCTGATGTACCGGCTCAGCTGGCAGACCTTTGTGAACGGCTGCGTGTACTGGTGGTGTACGACGCTTGGTCCCATGCGCGATATTATTCGCTCCCAGCCCGTATACACCATTCAATATTACGGCCAGTCGCTGGAATATACCTCAGAACAAATCCTGGCCGATAAATACACTATCTGGTGCGGTGAGCAGCTATGGACCAGTTTTGTGTTTGCGGCCGTCGTTTCCCTCGTTATCTGTATCGTGACGTTCTTTGTTGCCAGCTGGGTGCTGGGCCGTCAGGGGAAACAGCAGAGTGAGGATGAGAATACCGGCGGGCGCCAGCTTTCCGACAAGCCCAAAGAAGTGGCCCGCCAGATGAAGCGTGATGGTATGGCCTCGGACATTAAAATTGGCGACCTGCCGATACTGCTGAACTCTGAAATCCAGAACTTCTGCCTGCACGGTACCGTGGGCTCCGGTAAATCTGAAGTGATACGCCGCCTGCTGAACTACGTGCGCGCCCGGGGCGATATGGCCATCATCTACGACCGCTCCTGTGAGTTTGTCAAAAGCTACTACGACCCGTCGCTCGATAAAATCCTTAACCCGCTGGATTCGCGCTGTGCGGCCTGGGATTTGTGGAAAGAGTGCCTGACGCTGCCGGACTTCGATAACGTTTCGAACACCCTTATCCCGATGGGCACCAAAGAGGACCCGTTCTGGCAGGGTTCAGGGCGCACCATCTTTGCCGAAGGCGCGTATCTGATGCGCGAAGACAAGGACCGCAGCTACGAGAAGCTGGTTGATACCATGCTCTCCATCAAAATCGACAAGCTGCGCGCCTATCTGCAGAACACACCGGCGGCTAACCTGGTGGAAGAAAAAATTGAGAAAACCGCCATCAGTATCCGTGCGGTGCTGACCAACTACGTCAAGGCCATCCGCTATCTGCAGGGCATTGAGAAGAATGGCGAGCCGTTCACTATCCGGGACTGGATGCGCGGTGTGCGTGAGGACAGGCCCAATGGCTGGCTGTTCATCTCCTCCAATGCAGACACGCATGCTTCCCTGAAGCCCGTTATCTCGATGTGGCTGTCGATTGCCATCCGGGGTCTGCTGGCTATGGGGGAGAACCGCAACCGGCGCGTGTGGATTTTTGCTGATGAGCTTCCCACGCTGCACAAGCTGCCGGACCTGGTCGAAATCCTGCCGGAAGCGCGTAAGTTCGGCGGCTGCTATGTGTTTGGTATTCAGTCCTACGCCCAGCTGGAAGACATCTATGGCGTGAAACCCGCCGCCACGCTCTTTGACGTGATGAACACCCGGGCCTTCTTCCGTTCTCCCAGCAGGGAAATAGCGGAGTTTGCCGCCGGTGAGATTGGTGAGAAGGAAATCCTCAAGGCCAGCGAGCAGTACTCCTACGGTGCAGACCCGGTGCGTGACGGGGTATCGACCGGGAAAGAAAAAGAGCGTGAAACGCTGGTCAGCTATTCCGATATTCAGACACTCCCTGATTTGTCCTGTTACGTCACGCTGCCCGGGCCGTATCCGGCCGTGAAGCTGGCCCTGAAGTACAAGCCGCGTCCGAAAATTGCTGAGGGGTTTATTCAGCGCACTCTCGATACGCGTGTGGACACCAGACTCAGTGCGCTCCTGGAGGCGCGGGAAGCCGAAGGCAGTCTGGCGAGAGCGCTGTTCACGCCGGATGCGCCGGAGCCTGAACAGCGTGATGCAGACAGCAAGACATCGCCCGGACAGCCAGTGCCGGAAAGCGCTCCGGTCTCACCTGTACCCGTGAAGCCCGTGTCGACAGCTGAAACGCTGTCTGCACAGTCATCCGTTAAGGCACAAGGAGCGCCACAGGCTAAAGTCGCGACCGTACCGTTAACCCGCCCGGCACCGGCAGCGACTCCTGCTGCTGCCAGTGCGACAGCGTCCTCTGCAGCTGCGACGGCGGCCACGACCGGCGGCACCGAACAGGAGTTGGCTCAGCAGCCTGCAGAGCAGGGACAGGAGATGATGCCGGCTGGCATGAATGAGGACGGTGAAATCGAAGACATGCAGGCGTATGACGCCTGGCTGGCTGATGAGCAGACGCAGCGCGAGATGCAGCGGCGTGAAGAGGTCAACATTAACCACAGCCACCGCCGCGATGAGCAGGATGATATTGAGATTGGAGGGAATTTCTGATGATGTCGATTGGCTCCGTCAAGTCGGCCGGGAGTGCCGGTAATTACTATACAGACAAAGACAATTACTACGTCATCGGCAGCATGGAGGAGCGCTGGCAGGGCAAAGGGGCGGAAGCGCTGGGTCTGGACGGAAAAGCGGTCGACAAGGCCGTGTTCACCGAACTACTGAAAGGGAAGCTGCCGGACGGCAGCGACCTGACCCGCATGCAGGACGGAGAGAACAAACATCGCCCGGGCTATGACCTGACGTTCTCGGCGCCTAAAAGTGTCTCGATGCTGGCCATGCTGGGTGGCGATAAGCGCCTTGTTGATGCCCATAACCAGGCGGTGACGGAAGCCGTGAAACAACTGGAGACCCTGACTGCGACCCGTGTCATGGCGGACGGTAAAAGCGAAACCGTACTGACCGGCAATCTGATTGTGGCGAAATTCAACCACGATACGAACCGCAATCAGGAGCCGCAGCTGCACACCCATGCCGTCGTAATCAATGCCACGCAGAACGGGGACAAGTGGCAGTCTCTCGGCACCGATACGGTTGGTAAAACGGGCTTTATCGAGAATGTGTACGCTAACCAGACAGCCTTCGGGAAACTCTACCGGGAGGCACTGAAACCCCTGGTGGAAAAGCTCGGATATGAAACCGAAGTCGTGGGTAAGCACGGCATGTGGGAGATGAAGGATGTCCCGGTTGAGGCGTTTTCCTCGCGCAGCCGGGAAGTCAGAGAAGCCGCCGGACCCGATGCGTCGCTCAAATCCCGGGATGTGGCGGCGCTCGATACCCGCAGGTCAAAGGAAGCCATCGACCCGGCCGAGAAGATGGTCGAGTGGATGAATACGCTGAAGGAGACCGGCTTTGACATCCGTGGCTACCGTGAGGCGGCTGATGCGCGGGCAGAAGAGATTGCCCGCGCACCCGTAGCGCCGGAGAAGACCGACGGGCCGGATATCACGGATGTGGTGACCCGGGCCATTGCCGGTCTCAGCGACCGCAAGGTGCAGTTTACGTATGCCGATGTGCTGGCGCGCACGGTTGGCCAGCTGGAGGCAAAGCCGGGGGTGTTTGAACTGGCGCGGACGGGCATCGATGCGGCGATTGAACGGGAGCAGCTTATCCCGCTCGACCGGGAGAAAGGCCTGTTCACCTCAAACATTCACGTCCTTGATGAGCTCTCCGTGAAAGCGCTCAGCCAGGAAATTCAGCGGCAGAACCACGTCTCCGTCACGCCCGACGCGTCGGTGGTGCGCGAGGCTCCCTTCAGCGATGCGGTCAGCGTCCTGGCGCAGGACCGTCCGGCGATGGGGATTGTCGCCGGTCAGGGCGGCGCGGCAGGCCAGCGGGAGCGGGTGGCCGAGCTGACGCTGATGGCCCGGGAGCAGGGGCGCGACGTGCATATCCTCGCCGCCGATAATCGCTCCCGGGAATTTCTTGCCGGGGATGCGCGACTGGCCGGAGAAACCGTCACAGGCAAATCTGCCCTGCAGGACGGGACGGCGTTTATCCCGGGCGGGACCTTAATTGTCGACCAGGCGGAGAAGCTGAGCCTGAAGGAGACGATTTCCCTGCTCGATGGCGCCATGCGCCATAACGTACAGGTCCTGCTCTCCGACAGCGGCAAGCGCAGCGGAACCGGGAGCGCGCTGACGGTCCTGAAAGACAGCGGCGTGAACACCTACAGGTGGCAGGGCGGCAAGCAGGCGACGGCAGACATCATCAGCGAGCCGGACAAAAGTGCGCGTTACAGCCGGCTGGCTCAGGAGTTCGCCGTCAGCGTGCGTGAAGGGCAGGAGAGCGTGGCGCAAATCAGCGGCACGCGTGAGCAGAATGTCCTGAATAACGTTATCCGCGACACCCTCAAAAATGAGGGGGCGCTCGGCAGCCGGGACATGATGGTGACCGCGCTGACGCCGGTGTGGCTGGACAGCAAGAGCCGGGGCGTGCGGGACTACTACCGCGAGGGCATGGTGATGGAGCGGTGGGACCCGGAGACCCGGAAGCATGACCGCTTTGTCATTGACCGTGTGACGGCCAGCAGCAACATGCTGACCCTGAAAGACCGTGAGGGAGAGCGTCTGGACCTGAAAGTCTCCGCCGTCGACAGCCAGTGGACGCTGTTTCGCACGAATAAGCTGCCGGTGGCAGAGGGCGAACGTCTGGCGGTACTCGGGAAAATCCCCGACACGCGACTGAAGGGCGGGGAAAGTGTCACGGTGCTGAAAGCGGAGGCCGGGCAGCTGACGGTTCAGCGTCCCGGACAGAAAACCACCCAGACGCTTCCTGTCGGCAGCAGCCCGTTCGACGGGATTAAGGTCGGCCACGGCTGGGTGGAGAGTCCCGGCCGGTCGGTCAGCGAAACGGCGACCGTCTTTGCCTCGGTGACACAACGTGAGCTGGATAACGCCACGCTGAACCAGCTGGCGCAGAGCGGGAGCCATATCCGGCTGTACTCCGCGCAGGACGCGGCCCGCACCACAGAGAAACTGGCGCGGCACACCGCGTTCAGCGTGGTCTCAGAGCAGCTGAAGGTCCGCTCGGGAGAAGCAGACCTGGAGGCGGCCATCGCACAGCAGAAAGCCGGACTGCATACCCCGGCAGAGCAGGCGATTCACCTTTCCGTGCCGCTGCTGGAGAGCAACAGCCTGACCTTTACCCGCCCGCAGTTGCTGGCCACGGCGCTGGAAACAGGCGGCGGCAAAGTCCCGATGAAGGACATAGAGGCAACCATTCAGGCGCAGATTAAGGCAGGCAGTCTGCTGAATGTGCCGGTGGCCTCCGGCCACGGCAATGACCTGCTGATTTCCCGCCAGACCTGGGATGCGGAGAAAAGCGTCCTGACGCGGGTGCTGGAAGGTAAGGATGCGGTGGCACCGCTGATGGGCCGGGTGCCGGGCAGCCTCATGACAGACCTGACCGCCGGACAGCGTGCGGCAACCCGGATGATACTCGAGACCCCGGACCGGTTCACTGTGGTTCAGGGCTATGCCGGGGTGGGGAAAACCACGCAGTTCAAAGCTGTGATGAGCGCCATCAGCCTGCTGCCGGAAGAGACGCGCCCGCGCGTCATTGGTCTGGGGCCGACACACCGCGCCGTGGGCGAGATGCAGAGCGCCGGCGTCGACGCGCAGACGACCGCCTCATTCCTTCACGACACGCAGCTGCAGCAGCGCAACGGCCAGACGCCGGATTTCAGCAACACGCTGTTCCTGCTCGATGAGAGCTCGATGGTCGGGCTGGCAGACACCGCGAAAGCGCTCTCCCTGATTGCGGCCGGGGGAGGCCGTGCCGTACTCAGCGGCGATACCGACCAGCTGCAGTCCATCGCGCCGGGCCAGCCGTTCCGTCTGATGCAACAGCGCAGCGCGGCTGATGTGGCCATCATGAAAGAAATCGTGCGCCAGGTGCCTGAGCTGAGACCGGCGGTCTACAGCCTGATTGACCGGGATATCAGCCGTGCGCTGTCCACTATTGAGCAGGTCACGCCTGAGCAGGTGCCCAGAAAGGACGGCGCCTGGGTACCTGAAAACTCGGTCACAGAATTCACGCCGGCACAGGAGAAAGCGATACAGGATGCGTTGAAGGAGGGTAAGGAAATACCGCCTGGCACGCCAGTGTCCCTTCATGATGCGATTGTGAAGGACTACACCGGGCGCACCCCGGCGGCGCAGGCGAGTACGCTCATCATCACGCATCTGAACGCAGACCGCCGGGCGCTCAACGGGCTCATCCATGATGCGCGTGTACAGAATGGCGAGGTCAGTAAAGAGGAGGTGACCCTGCCGGTACTGGTCACGAGCAATATCCGTGACGGTGAGCTGCGTAAGCTGTCCACCTGGTCAGAGCATCAGGGGGCAGTGGCTCTTCTGGATAACACCTACCAGCGGATTGAGAGCGTCGATAAGGAGAACCAGCTCATCACCCTTAAGGACAATGAGGGTAACATTCGTCTTCTCTCTCCCCGGGAGGCCTCAGCGGAGGGCGTCACGCTCTATCGCCCGGAGCACATCACCGTCTCACAGGGTGACCGGATGCGCTTCAGCAAAAGCGACCCGGAGCGGGGTTACGTCGCCAACAGCGTGTGGGAGGTGAAAACGGTCTCGGGTGACAGTGTCACGCTGTCTGACGGTAAAACCACCCGCACACTGAACCCGAAGGCCGATGAAGCGCAGCGCCACATCGACCTTGCCTACGCCATCACCGCCCACGGCGCGCAGGGGGCCAGCGAACCTTTCGCCATCGCACTCGAAGGCGTGGAAGGGCGCCGGAAAGCGCTGGTCAGCTTTGAGTCGGCCTACGTGGCGCTGTCGCGCATGAAACAGCACGCGCAGGTCTACACCGATAACCGGGAGGGATGGACCACGGCGGTCAGCCGTTCTCAGGAAAAGGCCAGCGCGCATGATGTGCTCGAACCGCAGAACACCCGGGCGGTGAAGAATGCCGGTCAGCTCTATGGTCGTGCACAGCCGCTGGATGAAACCGCCGCAGGCCGGGCCGCCCTGCAACAGTCAGGTCTGGCCAGAGGCCGCTCTCCGGGTAAATTCATCTCACCCGGTAAAAAATACCCGCAGCCACATGTGGCCCTGCCGGCATTCGATAAAAACGGCAAAGAGGCCGGTATCTGGCTCAGTCCGCTGACGGACAGGGACGGGCGGCTGGAGGCTATCGGGGGCGAGGGGCGGATTATGGGGGATGAAACGGCCCGGTTTGTGGCGTTGCAGAACAGCCGCAACGGCGAAAGTCTGCTGGCGGGGAATATGGGCGAAGGCGTGAGAACAGCCCGCGACAACCCCGACAGCGGGGTGATAGTTCGCCTTGCCGGCGACGACCGCCCCTGGAACCCGGAGGCCATCACCGGCGGGCGCATCTGGGCTGACCCCCTGCCGAATACACCGCTCCCTGATACCGGTACTGACATCCCGCTCCCGCCGGAAGTGCTGGCACAGCGGGCTGCAGAAGAGGCGCAGCGCCGGGAAATGGAAAAACAGGCGGAACAGGCTGCCCGGGAAGTCGCCGGAGAGGAGAAGAAAGCGGGCGAGCCAGGCGATCGGATAAAAGAGGTTATCGGGGACGTGATTCGTGGTCTGGAGCGTGACCGCCCGGGCGAAGAGAAAACACCGCTGACGGATGACCCTCAGACCCGACGCCAGGAGGCCGCGATACAGCAGGTCGCCTCAGAGAGTCTGCAGCGTGAACGTCTGCAGGAGATGGAGCGGGACATGGTGCGGGACCTGAACCGGGAGAAAACCCTCGGCGGCGACTGATGCGCCTGGAGTTTTTGTCAGGCACAGCAATATCAGGGATAAAAAGGAAGCAACGATGACAACATACACAATGCGTTTTAGTGCGGCAGACCGCTGGCTGCAGGCTCTCCTGACCTGGACGCCCGGGCAGACGGATATCATCAAAACGGTGGCGCTGCTTCTGATGGTCACTGACCACACCGGACTCCTGTTGGCGCACAACAACGAGCTTATGCGTCTCCTGGGCCGGGGCTGCTTTCCGCTGTTCGGTCTGGTCTGGGGGATGAATCTGGCCCGGCACGCGGATATCCGCCAGTCGCAGTTGAACAGCCTCTGGGGCTGGGCGCTCGTTGCGCAGGTATCGTTCATGCTTATCGGGTACCCGTGGTACACGGGTAATATCCTGTTTGTCTTTGCCGTCACCGGTCAGGCGCTGCGGTGGTTCAGCCTGCCATCCTGGTATTGCACCCTCCCGGCAGTCGGACTTCTGATAACCTGGATGCCGCTGTCTGCCGGCAGTTACGGCATGGCGGGTGTGGGGATGCTCATCGCCAGCTGGCTGCTCTGCCGCGCACAGCATGCGACGGAACGGCTGAGTTATGGTGCGCTGTGGGCCATCATGGTGTTACTGATGAATATCAATGATGTCAGTGAGTCGGTGGCCGGGCTGGCCATCGCGCTGCTCGTATTAATGGTGTGCTCATCGGTCGGAGGGGAGATTAAACGGTTCTGGCCACGGCATTTCTTTGTGATGTTCTATGCCGTGCATCTGGCGGTGCTGGGTATTGTCGTCTCAATGTAAAAAAAACCCGGAGGTCATCCGGGAAAGGACATAGTGTCCAAACGCGTTACAAACGGAACCACCGCCCTTATTTCTCAGGAACAGGAAAGGGCGATGCCGTTCAGGTATAGTACTCTTTATTATCTGAACTGAACTATAGGCAATTGTTATGGCAGAAGAAAAACGCCCTGTACTGAGCCTCAAACGAAAGCCTGCGGCGGAAAGCACGGGAACGGATGTCACAAGCGCACCGGGCGTCGTTCGCCGCAAAAAAGTCGTGGTGGTCTCGACGCCGCCCGCCTGGAAGGTCAAGAAAGAGAAGCTGGAGCAGGCGAAAAAGGCTGCCGAAGCCGCTGCACGCCAGGCAGCAGAAGAAGCGGTGAAAGCAGCAAAGACTCCGCCTCCTGTACGTTATCTTCAGCTGCTGCCGCCGGAGCAGGCTATCATGACCCTGAAGGCGTTCTGGCCGCAGCTGTTTGAGGGTAACGCCCCGCGCCTGCTGGCAACCGGGATGCGTGAACAGCTGTTTGCGGACATTACAGAGCGTGACCTGCCGTTATCGCATAAGCAGGTGATTAAGTGCCTGAAAAGCCTGACCCGTTCTGCAGGTTATCTGTCCCGGATGCGGGAAGGCGCTTCCCGCTATGACCTGCAGGGGAATGCGGTGGCCACCGTCACTACTGAAGAAGCGAGGTATGCCGGTGAGCGCATGATGAAGGAGCTTCTGCGTACTGAGCGCATGCGAAGCCAGTCGTCTGGCTGAGCAGAGACAGAGGAAAGGAATGGATTTTGAAGTACGTAAACAAAAGGCTCTGGCGATAATGGTCAGGCATAATATGTTTAAATGTAATTACGCACCGCCTCTGATACGTTTTCTGTGGTGGCTGGGTGTAAAAATTCCCCCGCTGCCGTTTGCTTCGTTCTGGCAGGTTTTCGGGTTGATGGCAGGCAGTTTCTCCGTAATGTACGGGCTGTTGATGTATCTTATGGTCTGGCGTCCACAGGGGATGAGTCCTCTGTTCGCTTGTGCGGTCAGTCTTATCACGAGCGTGTTATTTGGCTTGACGATGGCTTTTTTTTACCTGTGGCTACGAAGAGTGCATAAATTACCTGACTGGAAAGACCTGTAACGGAATGAAAATATACTGTCAGGGGCGATTGCGCCTGTGTTAACAGGTTTTATATTCTTTCGGTAAGTGAGTTATTAATGTTTACTGCGCGGTCATTATATATTACTGCACAGTGATGGTTATTATTCCTTTCTGAAAGATATGTTCTGTGTCTTGTTATTCTTTTCCCTCCGGGAAATCATATTTTAAAAGAGAAGGTTAAGTAATGGTTAAAGATGAAATGACAGATGAGTCTGCTTTACCTGAGTCTGAACAGGCACGGAGAATGATAAGGCGTGCGGTACTGCGGATGGTGGGTTCGGGCCAGCTTCACTCCAGGGACGATGTGATTCGCTACCTGATAAAGGAAGGTGGCTTTGACATTCTGAGTGTGACCGACACCAGTGTTACTCTGTGTGCGCCGGATGAGCCGGAAGAGACGCTGACGCTGACGGGGTGGGTATTTTCATCATCATTCAGGCTGGCTGACTGACTGACTGCGTTTATGATAATACCTGTCCGGTTATTCACAAATGAAATCAGTACCCGGATTTAATTTTGAATATATATCTGGGCTCACTATTTAAAAGATTCAAATCCCTTGCGTATATAGCTACAAACGGTCTGTGGAATGTCATGGGGATTACTGGTGTGGGTTGGTTTTAATATTTAAAAGGAATGTGAATATGTTGCGGTATTTTATTCTGCGCCCTGAGCAGCAGCTATTCTGTTATTTATACGGTATCGCGCTGGCGCTGGTCCTGATGGTTTTATTTTCTCCTGCATCCCGGGCAGGCGGATTTTATCTGGTTGCGTTATCTGTCGCGCTGTTGTGGGCCGGCCTGGCCCTGTACACCCGGCACACCGACCGGATGAGAAGACCGGAGGTCTCACCGCAGGTCGGTATCCGTGACGGTATTCAGGTGGTGGCCATACTGCCGCGCCATGAAAAGGCCCGTCTGGAATGGGAAATTCTGCAGGATGCTGACGTGTATCGCCGTCAGATGGTTGCCCTTCTGGACCTGGCTCAACGGTGCGTCAGCCGGGGGCTGATATACGCGCCGGCGGTGATGCTGGCTGGTCTGTGCTTTCTTGCCTGGGGATTTCCGCAGGATGCTGTTCGGGTCTTCAGCGCTCTGCGGGAAATGCCCGCCACAGAGCTTGTGCATCAGACTGGTTTTGTCCTGCGCTACGTCCTGCTGATTTCCGTCATGTCGGCTCTGATTGCCGATGTTCTGGCCGGGAGAGGATTGCCGAACGCCTTTCGCCGCGCATTGCTGGACAGGCTGCCGGCAGAGGCGAAGGAATAAACAGCATGGCGAAAATACTAATGATGGCAGGCAGTACCATTGTTGTGCTGAGTCTGCTGGGGTTTCTGGTTTTGCTTCTGAAAGGACGGGCCGTAACGAAGACATCTCCGGTCCTGATGTCACTGAAAGCCCTGGGGATTCGCCCCTCAGAGGCCGAACAGCGATTGTGTCGCCAGCGGGTCTGGGTGGGAAATGACACGCTGATGACACCACGGGAACAACACTTTTACCGGGCACTGCTGAGGCATACCAGCCGTAAGCGCTGGCTGTTATGCCCGCAGGTCCGGGTGGCGGATATTGCCACACTCGCTCCCCACATCCGGCCACGTTCCCGGACCTGGTGGCAACTCTTCCGCATGGCGTCTCAGTGGCACTGCGACGTGGTCATCGTTGATATCCGCACCTTTGCTATCGTTGGCGCGATTGAACTTGATGACGCCTCACATCTGAAAAAACAGCGTATCCGGCGCGATATCCTGCTGGAAGAGGTTCTGAGGCAGGCGGGTATCCCGCTGCTGCGTGACCGGGACTCAGAGAAACTGGTCAGGAGAGTCAGTGAGTTTCTGAAATACCGTGAAGCTGAAACCGACGAAATATCTGCATCCGGCACAGCTTTACCGACAGCGCATACTGAACGCAGGGAGGACGAAAAATGATTGTGCCCGTAGAGGTTGATCGCGATGCGCGGGGCTACTGGACACACCCGGCGTTAATCCGGAGTTGCTGCCAGACCACGCCACAGCTGATGTGGTGGCTGCGCGTCCAGAAGCTGGAGTGCTTCGTGATGAGTATGCGTGACGAGGCTACAGAAGCATTCTGTGCCGGATGGGATGATGGCCCGCCAGACGCTTCTGCATGGGAGCTGGTTCCTCCGCCCGGAAAGGGCTGGTTTCTCGGTTCAGTACATCCACGGGAGGAGGGGCCGGAGTGCTACTGGTTCCGTCATACCACAAAAGCCTGACGCCTCCGCAGGGCGTCGTTGTCCAACCCCGGAGGCGGGAGAAAACCAGTTTCCCCCACCCCCGGCGTTTCTCAAAAACAGTGAAGGAAATACTGTGAAAACAAATCGTACTCTCCGCAAATGGTGTCTGCCCGGGCTGGTCAGCCTGAGCCTGTTCGCCCCCTTACCGGCCGTGTATGCCGCAAGCATCGAGACCGGGTTTTCCCCGGAAGGAACGGGCCTGCAGCTGGTTCTGAAAACCATTACGACCGCACAACAGGAAATCCGGCTGATGGGCTATTCGTTTACGTCTCCGGAGGTGGCCGGCGCGCTGGTCAGGGCCAGGCAGCGGGGCGTGGATGTGAAGGTGGTACTGGACCACAAAGCCAATACCGGCGAGCGCAACAAGGCCAGTCGGGCCGCCATGAACCTGCTGGTCAGCGCGGGTATACCGGTCCGGACGGTGGATACCTACAAGATCCTCCACGACAAAGTGATCATCGCCGATGGCCGCAACACTGAGGTCGGTTCGTTCAACTTTAGTCGCGCGGCCGATCGCGCCAATTCAGAGAACGTGCTCGTCGTGTGGGATGACCCTGTTGTTGCTCAACGCTATCTGCAGCACTGGTCATCCCGCTGGTCGAAGGGAACGGACTGGAAACAGACGTACTGATACCGCCTTAAACGCTCCCCGGACGTAAACCGTGCGCCAACGCGGGTTACGTCCATAAAGTCAGTCGCTGATTTAAGATATCTGTAGTATTCTCTGCGAACGATCCTTTTTTAGATCCTTGAGGAGGCAGAGATGTCGCAGATTGATAATGCAGTAACTTCCTCTTCGAAACCCAAAAGGCCTTACCGTAAGGGGCAACCTTTATCAGTAAGCGAGCGAAAATTGCGCTCTGTATCCAGAAAAAGGGATACGCATAAAGCCGTTACTGTGTTCATACAGAATGCTAAAAAGGCGATGCTGGACGATCTTTGCTCGAAATCCAATATGACTCAGGCAGAAATCATTGAGTTACTAATTGAGCGAGAATCAGAGCAACGGAACAAATAGCAACAAGTCACAATTATTGCTAATAATTAATCCAAGTGCTAGATTACTGATCGTTTAGCAAATTTTGATGGTGGGCCACGCCGTAAGGTGGCAGGGAACTGGTTCTGATGAGGTGTCTACCCGGGACCAGAAAAGCAAAAACCCCGATAATCTTCACCTAGTTTGGCGACTGAAGAAGATTAACGGGGCCTACTTAAACTGTATAGAAGCTGTTGCTCTATGCAGGGAGTATAGTTTTATGCTCAGAAAAGTTCAATACCTGTTTCTGTGTCATTTACTCCTTCCGTGCAACATAAGCGCGGGAAGGTGTGACTGAACAGCACAATCCGCAACACTGGAGTCAGCTGGATACGGAAGAACAGATCCGTTTCTGGCAGGGCATTGATAATGGTCACGTCGGGTCTTTTCTGGTTTCTCCGGAGAAGAAACGTACCCGTCGCCGTCGCGGTGAACATTCCACTAAACCCAAATGCGAAAACCCGTCCTGGTTCCGGCCGCCTCACTATAAGGCGCTGGGTGGCCAGCTGGGGCACGCCTATAACCGTCTGGTGGAAAAAGATCCGGCCACGGGTCAGTGCAGGCTTCGCATGCACATGTCACTGCATCCTTTCTACGTCCAGGAACGGCAGCGCGCGGGGCGCAGATATGCTTTCCGCCCGGAAAAACAACGTCTTCTCGATGCGCTCTGGCCGGTACTGGTCAGCTTCTGCGATGCCGGTAAACACACGGTAGGAATGAGTGTGTCCAGACTGGCCAGAGAACTCAGCCCGAAAGATGCCCGGGGGGAAGTGATTTCCGGTACGGAAGTCACGGTACGCCGGATTTCGGCATTAATTGCCGAGCAGGTCCGCTTTGGTGTACTTGGCGTATCAGAAGAAACTCTGTGGGACAGGGAATCACGGAAGCGACTGCCTAAATACGTCTGGATCACGCCCGTTGGCTGGAAAATGCTGGGTGTTGATTTGATGAAGCTGCAGGAGCAGCAGCTGAAAAAACTACGTGAATGCGAGGAACGTCAGGCGCTCATTAAAGAGGGGCTGTTAGGCGAGCATGAGGAGATTTCTGTTCTGAGGGCGCGTAAACGCTGGTATGAGCAGCGCAGTCGTGAAGCCCTGCAGTATCGCCGTGCAAAAGGGGCCGCACGTAAGCGTGCAAACCGTCTGGCCAGAATGCCCCGCGACCGTCAGGTCTACGAAATGACCTGCTGGCTGAAGAAAACGCTGCCGGCAGATGAGCTCTATGGTTATTCTAAAGATAAACTTGAGCAGCTGGCTGTCCGGCATCTGTACCAGCTGGAGTTGTCACTGAACCCTTCTCCGCCTCATTAGTCAGGCAAATCACAATTTGCGTTAAAAACGGCCCCTCCGGGGCTTTTCGTGCTGGTTTTTTTCAGTCACTGTTGTCAATTCAGTCTGTCTCCGACCTGATTTCACGCTTTTTCTTATGATTTTGCTGCCGTCATGGCCACAGCGCGCATGTGCCTGAATACTTATCCACATAAATCCGCAAACAGATAACATACAGATTCCGGAAACGTATAACGGGAAATCTGCAAAACAGTCTTAACCCAGTTATTAATCCCCTGCATAACAAGCAGCAGGGAGATCCTTTATCTGTGTTACTTCCGTGAACAATCACATTAATGCCTTCGCTCGCAGCGACCGCAAGCGTTCGCGCCGCTCAGAAATTAGGTACCTCCCGCCGCTATACGGCGGGCGAGTCAGCAACCCCTTACTATTTAGTTACATCATTCGGTTAAATCCTCACAAAACCGCGCCAGTGTTGTCCTCTGCATCGCATCAGACACAAGAGACACCAGAAACCTCGCCTGTCACCACCGGAGAACGCTCACGCTTCAATCACATCAGTGCCCACCTGACCGTCACTGAAAAGCGGCGCCCCACCCCGGCCAACGGCCGGGGTAATGCATCGCTTTAAAATGACGGATGTTGTAACTATATTTCGTGGTTGCTGTGGGTGGCGTGGCTTTGGGTTCTGGTGTACACGCTCGTAAGCGGCCCTCACGGCCCGCTAACGCGGAGATACGCCCCGACTGCGGCTCACGCCTTGTCGTGACCACTCCGACCGCGCACAGCAGCTTCTGAATCGTTTTCAGCGGGTTTGGTTGGGCTTAGCAGGGTGGGGGATTATTACGGCTGAAGCCGTAATGCTTTTTTCGTCCTCGCTTCGCTGCGGGGGTCTCCGGCGCAAAGCGCCTCCCATGCGCTGACGCGCATCAAAAAACCGTCACTGGCGTACCCTGAAAATAACGCACGCTCATGCCGGGCAAAGGCGCCTGTGCGGCAATGCCAGAAACCAACCGTTAGTTTTTTTATTAAAAAAATCGGTGACATTGTTCTCTAAACAGGGCCTCTATGTGGTGTAACTTCACCAGGTCGATGCAACGCTATCCTTAATCAAGGGAAACGTTGCTATAATAGCCTGTGTTAATCAATACGTAACAGGACATTTGACTTAACGCAAATAGATGGAAGTAAACTGAATTTACCATTATGTTATTCTTATAATTATGTGTAAATATTTTTATTTGTGCATTTTGGTGTTAACATATGAAATTGAAAGCACTTCATATTAAACTGTACGTTTTATTAGGTTTATGATTTTCAAAAGGTTATATGCTATGTCTGATGAAACAAGTAAGAAACTGGCTGTTTTAATTGATGCTGATAACGCACAAGCATCTTTGTGTAATGAATTATTCTCAGAAGTATCCAAATATGGATTGGCTAATGTAAAACGAGCATATGGGGACTGGACAACAACAAATCTAAAAGGATGGAAAGAACATCTTCACAAACATGCAATTCAACCTATACAACAATTTAGCTATACTACTGGCAAAAACTCTACTGATTCATCATTGATCATTGATGCGATGGACTTACTTCATGATGGGAATTTAGATGGATTTTGCTTAATTTCATCTGATAGTGACTTCACACGGTTAGCCAATAGACTACGGGAAAGCGGCATCATTGTATATGGCTTTGGCGAGGAGAAAACTCCTGATGCTTTCATTTCTGCATGCAATTTATTTATAAAAACAGAAAACTTGAGAAAAACAAAAGCTGCCAAAGATTTCTCTGATGATAAGGACCTTAAAGAATTAATAAGTAATGCTCTGTCCGCAACATCTAAAGATGATGGCTGGTCATTATTGTCTGCGGTTGGGTCTTATATAAATAAGAACGAATCTTCCTTTGATTCCAGAACATATGGCTATGAGAAATTAGGTGGTTTAGTTAAATCATTAACTTATTTAAAGACGGAAACAAGAGAGGTCGGTGGCGTCAGTCATCTATATGTGACAAGTGTTTAAACTGTCGTCATCAATCTTATTCGTCGGACGCACAGCTTCCGCGCCTCACTCAAAGCAGTCAGTCAATACCGCCGAGCTGAATTAAGCTGACTACAATCGTTCAGTCCGGCGTTTAATGTGAGTTTCTCAATCACTCTGGAATGAGTTGGATTTTTGTTAAAATATCAGTGACATTTTCGTTTATCTCATTCGCATTTTCTGTTCAGAACCATGTATTATTTGACGCCAGAGTCGGGATATCAGACTTAAGCATGTAAAATACGTGCCTGGAGCTGAACGGAAACAGAGCAGATAATGAACCGCAAACAATTCATCCAGAGCCGGGGGGCCACCTGTCGTAACTGGACCTGGAGCTGGTCTTTTATCAACCATGACGACCAGCTGGTCATCTTCGGGGCGTGGGACGTTGAGCGTGATCAGGAGCGCGCTGTTATCCTGCGTGAAGCGTGGGAATACAACGCCAGGCTCAGGAAGAACCCCGGCTACACCCAGGCGGTTGAGCATATCGGCTACATCCTCGGGGGATACGACCTGTACACCTTTAACATGGTGCAGGCCACCAGTCCGGATGCGCCGGACGTCGCGGTCATTCAGGATTTCGAACGCCGGCTGGAAAAACGCTTTCTGAGAAAAGAGGGCGCCGTCTGGTACGCTGACTTTACTGCCAGTCCTTATCCCGAAGAGCTGTCCGTCGCCGGTAGCTATATTGAGGGCGCCACAAAATCCATCACCATCAACGCGTATGAACGCGACCCGGCCGCACGGCGGGCCTGTATCGCGTATCATGGTGCCGTCTGTCAGTGCTGCGGATTCGATTTTGAGAAAACCTGGGGTGAGCACGGGAAAGGATTTATCCACGTTCATCATATCCGGCCGCTGAGAACACTCGGACCTGACTATCAGATTGACCCGGTCAACGAGCTGGTCCCGTTGTGCCCGAACTGCCATGCCATGATTCATCGGGGCAATGAGGCAAAGCCGTTGTCCGTTGAGGAATTACGCGCCATGATGAGGCCCTCCGGCTGAATGCCGGCATTTGAAATACTGTTAACCGGAGCTCTGCATGCGCGTTGCTGAACATATCATCCTCGATGCCCTCACTCGCGGAGGATGCATCAAAACCTTCTGGCGTATATCGTCACGACAGGCCGCTGAATCGTCAGCACGGATACCCGAGGGGTATATTCTGGAGTCACCCGGGGAGCGGGAAGATATCGTGCTCAGTCATGCAGACTTTCATGCGCTGGAGAAGCAGCTGGAGCAGAAGGAAACGTGGGAGCAGGTGGTCGGCGTGACCTGTTTTGGTGGGGTAACCTGGCAGCTGAGAGCCGGGTCCGTGTGATGAGTGGCTGAATTGCTGAAATAATTCTTTTATTTCAGCAGTGGCATTCCTGCAGTCCACGACTACAGTCTTCTCACCGGATGCATTGTGTCTGTCCCACACTCCGGGGATTTGCTCCCTTTGACGAACCACAATTGTGTCCGGCCAGCCTTTCACGCTGGCTTTTTTTATGCAATCAGGCACGGTCCCTTCAGAACGCTGTATGGCGCGCCAGTCCCTCCCGTAATGACAGTCAGGCCTGTCTTTTGAACAGGCTTACCTGTCATAATTGTCACTATATTGACTGACCACTATAAGACCAAAGGGAGTGAGTCCGCGTGGCGCTGACACACAAAACAGGGCATCTGGCATGGTGCGCACTTGTCGCGCTGGCACTGGCCAGAAAGGAGCAGGGAGAGCTGTCTCCTGCACAGGAAAACCTTTTTCTCACCCGCTGGCTCGCGGCAGCACTGAAGCAACGGCGATTCTCGCGCGATGTGGCACAGGATATCGGGTGGTTACTGAATCAGGGGCGTTTGCTGGGTGTGAGAGCAAAGCTGGCAGACAAACTGGACTATGTCTGGCGCTCCTGCAGCGGCGAGCTGACTGAACAGAACGACATGTTCCGGCTGACGTATGCGCTGGAAACAGCGAAAGACATGGGCTGGAATTACCGCGTAATGAGCGACAGAGAATGGGCCGGGCGATATGCCTTGGTACTCAATCCTGGAGTAAACGGCGTTTATCTCTTACGGACAAACCTCGATGCCGCTTTTGACGACAATGGCCAGCAGACAAATCCGCTGACAGCACGTCTGACAGGGAGCGTAGCAGGGGTAATGAAGCTGTTAAATCGCTGTGGCTGGCAGGCAGAGCCTGAGTCTGGTGCCTCCCTGCCCCACCAGTATTCACTGATGGCCGGACAGGGAGTGCCAGGAAAGGGGGATTAGTGGCGGATCTGCGCCAGGTCTTCTTCCGTCAGACCGGTCACTTTCATGACAGTATTGCGGTCAATGCCGTTCTGCAGCATGGTACGGGCAATTTTAAGAGTAGCTTCGCGCTCGCCTTTTTCAATACCACGTTGTTCACCCAGCTGGATGCCCTGCTCGATCCCCTGCTGGATACCCTTCTCAATACCTTTTTGCTCGAGCTGTTGTGCGATCGTCATGAGGGCGTCTCCGTGTTGCGGCACACGCTGTGCCAGTTCGCGTACAAAGGCTTCGGCGTCCGATGTTTCACCTGCCTGCACGATATAGTGTACCAGCGATACTACCTGTGATGAAGACAGATATCCGGCCAGCAAAATGGGCGCCAGGCGGTCAACCAGTTCAGCGAGATCGCGCTGATGAATATGTTTCTGCAGCAAGGTCAGGGCAGCCATACTGCGATGCCCGGCGATTTCATCATCCGGAATGACCGTGACGTCTACCAGCGGGAAAGCGCTGCTGTAGAGTGTTCCGGCCAGAATCGGGTCGTCAAACTCATCCAGCCAGCGGGTGGAGTACGGATACGGGCTGCGTTTACCGGTATAGAAAAGGACCGGTATCACCAGTGGCAGCTTCTTATGGCCAGCTTCCAGGTGTCGCTGCATGGCGGCCACCGCATAGCGTATCAGGCGAAAAGCCATATGTTTGTCGGGTGAGGACTGATGCTCAATGAGCACGTGAACGTAGCCATCCCCGGCGGTAGTTTTCAGGCTGTAGAGAACGTCGCTGAAATACTGGCGGAGATCATCCTCAATAAACGAGCCGGATTCCAGTTTCAGTGTGCTGAGGTCGCAGATGGCCTGCAGCTCTGCCGGGAGGTGCAGCTCCATGAAATCCCGGGCAATATCCGGTTGCGTCAGAAACTGCCTGAACGTAGCATCGTGAGGAGTGGGTGTGCTGTTTTTCTTCTTCATCAGCCCTGGCTCTGAAAATTGACCCGGATATGCTATCACAGGCACGAGCGGCACATAATGGCCTGGCGGATGATGATGTTTTTCTTTCCTGTAAGGCCGCTCAGTCAGTCTTCTCGCATATCAATCATTCAGGATGCCGGACAACTCACGTTTGCGAACAGAGCGATCATAATCTTCGGCTTTCACGAAAATCCTGATATTCGAACAAATTAATTCATTCATTCCATCTTTACTGTCCGTTTTCACACACAATCCAGCCCAGAAGGGACCATTTGCAATGGCAGGATCTGTTGTGTCCGAAACGGAGTCGTAGAGTCGCGTTCCCAGAATAGTGAGTCCTGCAACGATTACCGTATAAATTACCAGGGGTATCTTTTTTGTTTTCATCTTACTTCCTTTGTAAACGTTATTTATCAGCGCTGGAGCAGACCCGGATCACAGTCATTTTAGAAACGCCAGCCAGGCGAGCTGTTTCTCGCAGCGATTTTCCATTGACCAGGCGCAGAGTGCGAATCAGTTCGTGTTTCTGCGCATCGGCCACCCTGCCCCGGTATTTTCCTTCTGCTTTCGCCTTACTGATACCCTCTGACTGTCGACGTCGACGGTCTTCGTAATCTTTTCGGGCAATAGCGGCCAGCATATCCAGCATCATGCCATTTACGGCCTTCAGCATGCTTCGGGTAAAGTCATCACTTACTGTGCTGGATAGCGCCAGATAGCTGGTCGGTAGATCAAGACTGACGATGGCCAGCTGCTTGTCTGTAATTTGCTTTCTGAGTGTCTCCCAGCCTGCATCATCCAGGCGAGTGAGCCTGTCGACCTGTTCAATGAGGATCACATCACCAGGTTCCGCATCACCAAGAAGCCTGATCAGTTCAGGGCGGTTCATTGTCGTACCGGAGACATTATCGATATACCAGCCAGCAATACGGTGGCCATGTTGGTTTGCAAACGCCTTCAGTACATTTTTTGCCCGGCTGGCATCCTGCTCTGAAGTGGATGCCCGGAGATACCCAAAAACGAACATTTTTTGTCCTGATGGTAACATTTAAGTGGTACTGCTCATCATGGTATCACTTAAGTAGTCACAATAAAATTACCCGGTATCTTTTTGGGTGGTACATATAAAGTATACCCTAATGTGTCAGGCTAACGCGCCCTCCAGGCTTGTCCAGCCCCTCGCTTTTCCGAGCTGACTCGCGGTTTCGATTTAACACGGTGGTGGAATAGCCAAGCATGGTAGAGGTCGTGATCTAACGATTGATTGCACAAGGCACAGGATATCGGCTGAAATGTACCGCCTGGCAATTGATGCTTCATAGAACTATTCATCCGTAAACAGAGTCGCTAATGCGGCTTTTTTTTGGGGGGACGTTTAGTAGCGGAGGTTTCTATGTCAGGACAAGTCAGGTCGCCTTAGTTACTCAATAAATGAAATCATGTTATAATTAAATCATGATTTCATTTATTTTTATGCTATTGTAATTTAAGTCATTATTGTTTTGCATGTTTTACTGAAATCATTAAATCATGATTTAATGTTGTTCCTTTACCTCAGCTATGTCATAGTTAGCTTAGTTGTAGAACTTGATAATGAAATCATGATTTAATGAAGGGTGATACCATGGGAAAGGTTATATCGATCGTTGGTCAGAAAGGCGGTGGTTCAAAAAGCACCGAAGCTAGAACGCTTGCTGTTGGATTTTCAGAAGCTGGATGGAAGACGCATCTGGCTGATATAGACACCAAACAACAAACCTCACTGAAGTGGACAGAACGACGCGAGAAAAGTGGGCTAAGCCCGATAGATTGTGCTCTTTACCGCCGGGTTGAAACTGCTGTCAGGATGAAAGATAGCTGTCATTTGCTGATCATCGATGGGCGCCCTGCAGCAGAGACAACGTCACTGGATGTCGCAGATGAATCTGACCTCGTCATTATTACCACGGGGACTACTATTGATGATCTTGAACCCTCACTTGAACTGGCTCGTGAATTGATAAAGAAGGGGATTGATAAGAGCAAGATTGTCTTTATCGTTTCTAAATCACCATCTCAATCGCAGGGCGAAAAAGCTCAGGAAACAATCAAAGCGTGGGGTTATAAAGTAATCAATACAGTCATCCCCTTCAAAACCAGTTACGGCGAAGCTCTTGATACTGGACGGGCATTACATGAAACGCCATTCAAATCGTTGAATGAGACTGCAAAACAAATGATTGAAGAGATTCATGATATAATTAATTCATGATAGCATGATTTAACGATATCATTACCCTGAGCATGAGGAAGTTTATGAAAGGCCCTGGTAAATCAATTAAAATTGAGCCCCCGAAAGAGGACGAACCGACACTGGATGTTACCGGAAAAGGGGCTGTTCCGGATTCGGCTGTCAAACCTATCCAAATCAAAGTTCCGGTGTCGAAACATAAAGAAATGAAGGCATATGCAGCAGAGCAGGGGATCTCGATGACCGATATGCTCCTTGCCGGGTATGACATGTACAGAAATAAAATGAAATAATGTTAGCATGACATCATGAAAGTGGTTTTTCATGATGTCATTCTTTCATGCGATTTTTTAAGCCTGTCTCTAGCTCCAGAAACCCTCGGTTTTGCACTTCATCGATAATGACACATATGTTTGAGCGAACCTGAAAAAACATGACTTCATGACTTCATGACTTCATGCTGTTTTTTAACAGAGCCTTGCTGACGGAATGTCCGCCCATCTTGTGGTATATGCTGGCGACAGTAAATCTCGCTTCATCTGCCAGTCAGGAGCGATGCCTCGTCCCGCAAACCAGACTTTCCCAAGTCCTGAATGATTAATCCCGTCCACAACGTTCATCAGGGCTTCGCTGTTTGCCCGGGGCTGAACATCATCAAACAGACTCAACTGAGAAACCCCCGCAGGCGTGAAATCGTTCAGCATCACGCCGGCTTTGGCATAACGGTGCTCGGGGACCCAGATGCGTCCGAGGGCTCTGACGGCAGCGGCGATGATATCCCGCGAGTCTCTGCTCGGGAACGGCAGACTCTCGCTGGCCATGTTTCCGTAGTAAGGCTCCTTCACGGCAAACGGCGACGTTTTCACAAAGACCGCGATGTGTCTGCAGTACTGCCGCTCACTGCGTAGTTTCTCCGCAGCACGCTCCGCGTACTGGCAGACAGCCTGGCGCATTGCGTCATATTCCGTGATGCGTTCACCAAAACTCCGGCTGCAGACTATCTGCTGTTTTGGCGGAGGCGCTTCTTCCAGCGAAATACAGCTTTCTCCGTTGAGTTCCCGGACGGTTCTCTCCAGCACCACGTTGAAATTCTTCCTGATGAATGCTGGATTCGCGCGCGCCAGCTGCAGTGCTGTGGTGATCCCCATTGTGTTCAGCTTCTTCGAGATCCGGCGCCCAACACCCCATATTTCTTCCACCGGCTGCAGTGAAAGCAGTTTCTCTGTCCGGCGGGGATTATCCGGGGTCAAAGCCAGTACGCCGCCAAACTGCGGCCACTCTTTGGAAGCCCACTGGGCTGATTTTGCCAGCGTTTTGCTGGGTCCCATACCGACGCCGATGGTCAGCGCGGTGTGGCGGTGCACATACTCTCGCAACTGGCGCCCAAAATCCTCAAAATCCACGCAGTTGTCGATGCCGGCGACGTCGAGGAACATCTCATCGATACTGTACTGCTCCACGCGCGGCGCCAGCGCCTCAAGGCAACGCATGACCCGTTCTGACATACTGTGGTACAGCGAATAATTGCTGGAGAACACGGCCACGTTATGCTTTTCCGCCAGTCCCTTCACCTTAAACCAGGGGGCGCCCATCGGAATACCGATGGCGCGGGCTTCGCGGCTGCGTGCGATTACGCAGCCGTCATTGTTGCTGAGGACTATCACCGGCCTGTCGCGCAGGTCCGGGCGAAAGACCTTCTCGCAGCTGGCATAGAAGCTGTTGACGTCAGCCAGGGCAAACATACCGGTACTCCTTACAGGCGGGCGCGGGTACGATGAATGAAGTGCATCACCACGCCGAACAGCGTGAGTTCTTCCGGCCAGAGCGTCGGATAAGCCGGATTCATCGGCTCCAGGGCAGGGCGGGGATGCAGACGCAGCCGCTTTACCGTAAACCCGCCGTCCACTTCCGCAATCACCACATCGCCGTCCACGGCGGTCTCCGACCGGTCCACGACCAGAATGTCGCCGTCATACAGACCGAGGTCTTTCATACTCTCTCCGCTGGCGCGCAGGAAATAAGTGGCTGCCGGATGGCGGATACACAGGCTGTTTAAATCCAGCTCCTGCTCAACATAATCCCCGGCAGGGCTCGGAAAACCCGCCGCACAGGCATCCGCAAACAGGGGCAGCTGCAGGGAAGATGGCGTGGCCGGAAGAGTGAACACCGCCTCCGGGTCAAACAGGGGCTCCCTGCGACTCATTCCGGCAGCCATGTGTCGTCCTGCCAGATGGCTTCAAGTGTGTTCATGATGTCCGACTTTTCCTTGTCGCTGCGCGCGCCGCTGACATCCAGCGCGGTCTGCGAACTTTTTCCGATGTTCAGCCAGAGTTGAGGGTATCGTGGGGTGAGGCGGCGCTCAATTTCCTGCTGCAGTGCGGCAAAGGTGCCGCTGCGCATGGCCTTCACCTGCTCCGGGGAAAAACGGACGGAAATCTGCAACATGGCGCACCTCTTTACTGTATGGATGTACAGTTATTATTTTCCCGGTTGTCAGAATTTGCAAGCCTCTTTATGCCGTTCCGGGCTAAAACATTGCTGTGGTTGCGAAAAAATGAGTGACCTGAAAAAACGTATATCGGGGCTACACAGGTAGCGGTATCCTGTAATATACAGATAACCAATGAATTTTTATCCAGGAGGTCTTTATGTCCCCCGTCTTCAGAAATGCTCTCCGCTTTGCCGGCGTACCCGTCGACAGCAGCGAACCGGTACGCAGACAGTACGGCAGCCGCATGATTGGTATCGTGACGGTATGCCTGCTCCCGCTCCTGGTGTTCGACGTCCCGCTGTGGGTTTTCGTGCTCTCCCAGGTTATCTGGGGCGCGGGCGTGTATATCGGCCTCTCCGTGGCCGGAGATAAATCCCGGAACCGCTGATGCTTTGTCGCTGATTGTATAAAAAAAACACAGGCGTGATGACGCCTGTCCCACCGCGCTTCTCCGCTGTCTGCCTTCAGGTTATCCACAATCTTAAACCCCGTGTTTGTGGACAGGTATGCCGATACTCCTCTTTCCCTGATGTCGCTGAAGGCCTGCCACCCGCTGCCAGTGTCTCGCGTCCGGTCGGGTACGGGACGGGCGGCTTTTCCGCTCAGGCCCGGCGTCGTTGAGAGTGTACGCCAGTCCCTCGCCCTTTTAAGGAACGCCCTTCAAGCCGCTTTCGCGGCATATCCTTGCCGTCGAAAAGACTGACGGCTGCGGTATTCCACGGTCGGCCTGACCCGTGACCGGACGCGATGAACAGGCAGCGTGCGGCAGGGAACGGTATCGCGGTGATGCCTCCTGCCCCCTCTGACTACAGGAGTGCTGTCATGTCCAGATTCATTCTCGGGAACTGTATTGATGTGATGCGCGGATTCCCCGACCGTGCCGTGGACCTTATCGTGACTGACCCACCTTATTTAGTAGGGTTTAAGGACCGTTCCGGGCGCAGTATTGCCGGCGATAAAACCGATGAATGGCTGGCGCCTGCCACCCTTGAGATGTACCGCGTGCTGAAAAAAGACGCGCTGATGGTCAGTTTCTACGGCTGGAACCGGGTGGACCGCTTTATGGCCGCGTGGAAGGCGGCGGGGTTCTATGCCGTGGGCCAGCTTGTGTTCACCAAAACCTATGCTTCCAACCGCCGTAATGCGAAAGACCGTCGCGGATTCGTGGACTACCGCCATGAAGGGGCTTATGTCCTTGCCAAAGGCCGCCCGGTGCCGCCCCTCAGACCGCTGCCGGATGTGATGCCTTTTCCGTATACCGGCAACCCACTGCACCCGAACCAGAAACCGGTGGAGGCGCTACAGCCGCTGATTGAGTCATTCAGCGCCCCGGGCGCGATTGTCCTCGACCCGTTCGCAGGGAGTGCCTCGACCTGCGTCGCCGCATACCGCGCCGGACGCCGCTATATCGGCATTGAAATGCTGGCGCAGTACCACCGGGCCGGAACCGAGCGACTGGCCGCCATGCACCGGGCCGTCAACACCCCGGCGGCGAACGATGAATGGCTCCCGGAGGTGGCGTGATGAACTACGACGGACACGACGCCCTGCGCCGCGATATGGCCGGGCTGGCCAACAACATCTGCGACCTGAAAACCACCCTGAAAGTGCTGGAAGACAAATACCACTACCAGCACGACGGACTGCCGGAACGGCTGGCAGGCGTGAGCCTGCGACGCCTCAACGTCCTGATGGACGAGGCATTCAATATCGCCCTGTTACTCGATGAATCTTTCAGAGACTGAACCCCGGGCGGCGAGGCCGCCCCACTGAATCACGGAGACAACACCATGCTGTATGGCACCCGTAAAGAACTGAACAAAAAACTTAAACGCATGTTTGGGAACGAAGAACGCTATGCCCTGCTGGTCTGGACGAAAGAAGACGTGTTGGCCCTGTCCGGGAACATGACGGAGGCCGAGGCTCAAACCCTGCTTGAGCTTATCGGCCGCACGGGAACGGGGGAGCACACCGAAGAAGGCGTGTCATTCCGCACCGTGCAGGCGCTGTACGCAGGGATTCGCCCGGGCATTCCCCGCGTGAGCGTCCCCGTCGATACGCTGTATCGCATCACGGACATTGCCGCACAGGCGATTAACGGAGAAGACGAGCATTCGCCGTCCCTGACGGTCGATCACTACCCGAGTGTCGCTGACGCTCAGGCAGAAATCGCCTGGCTGAAACGTGAACTGGCCGCCTGACCCATCCGCCCCGCTGAACGGCGGGGCATTCACCGAAGGAAAAAACATGAGAAACGACACCTTCAACGCGCTGATACTCCGCCACGGCGACCGGATGCTAAAGGATGCGGGCTGGCCGCCTTGCGTGGATATGATGCAAATCGCGCCTGAAACCATGCCCGGCTGGTCAGTCGCCACCGGCTCGCTCGATGCCGCGCACATTCTGGCGCTGGTCACGCACCTTTGCCTGCCGCTGACCTATGGCCGGGCCGGGTTGCTGACCGCCAGCGCCCGGCGGCTGGCGGGAACCCCGGCGCGGCTGTATCTGTACCCGGCAAAGGGCTTTATGCCGCCGGAAAAACTGGCGGACGCCCAGACACTTCATCTGCCTTATGCACAGGAATGGCTGACGGCGGCGGAATGTGACGATCTGCTGGCTTTCCTGAAAGCCTCCCTCACGCAGATAGCGGAAATCGTCAGGCTGGATGCGCACCGCCTTGCCGCTGCGCTGAAACCGTCCGTCACGCCGCGACTGATGGACAGGCGGTTTGGTGACTGGCGCGTACTGGCTGACGAGTACGAGCATGAAAACTGGCTCGATGAAAACGACACTGACGTACTGGATGCCGTCCTTGACGCTGTTCTGGTGCGCGGGGCGTCGTTCTGCCCCATCCTGTTGACCGTGGTTAATGAACGACGGGAGGAAATCGAAGCCGCAGGCGTTATTACCGATATGCTGCGTTTCCCCGGCGACCCGGCCCGCCGCTGGCTTGATCGCCGTGTACTGCGCGAGGTGGTGAGTGAAGCCCGGGCGACGCCCGCACAAACTGAATGATGATGGCGGGGGAGGAAAAATCACTTCCCCCCACTGACCGGCGCGGGATGACCGTATGCGATAAGGATGTCACCGTGCCGGCTCCGCGTTTACCCGGCCCGGCCTCCGGGCCTTTGGGATGAAAACCAGCCTCTGTTATCGCCGTGTCGTGTGCGGGCGGTGCCGTGCCTCCATCTTAGCCGGGCTGTCGCGAATGCAAGGGTAAAGTGAACGCGGCGGTCACCCGGTCCTTCCTTCCCGTCAGCCGGGATTTTCCGGTCGTTCGACCGCTCAGGATTCACGGCCTCACCCTCCAACTCCCGTCTGCCGTGTGCGTCAGGCTGCGGCTTCCCTTGCGCCCCTGCATTCCCGACTGGTCGCCCGTCTGTTATGGAGGCACGGCACCGCCCGGTGTCGCAGTCCATGTGATTACGGAGGTTTTACCATGCAGTATGTGAAAACGCGCCCGGCCCTGAATGTTGAAGAGTCCGACCGCCTGTCCTTCATGCCGTACATGTTCGGCATGGATTTTATGCTCGCAGAATTGCAGGTGTATGCACTGGCAAAAAAATGGATGCCCGAATATGAAGTCGAATTCTGGCATTACATCCGCTTACCGGAGGGCGGCGGTTACATGATGCCCGATTGTGGCCGCGTTCATCTGGTCAGCACGGAAAGCTGGTTTGACCGCACTGTGAGCGCCGACGCGGCGGGCATTATTCTGACATCGCTGGCCGTTAATCGCCGTCTGGCGGCCCACCATGACAGCGGCAACCCGGCCCTGACCCACCTTTACATGCTGCGTGATGCCCAGCTCTGGAATCTCATTACCTTCCACCCGGAATGCAACGCTATTTACGCCGCGCTGGACTGATTAACGACCGGGGCGGCTATGCCGCCCCGAAGGGAGACGAAAAAAATGAATTCATCCATCACCACTCCGGCCGTCTACGTGGGCACGTATCACCAGTACAACTGCGGCAGCATTTTTGGCAAATGGTTTGATTTAACCGATTTCGACGACGAAGACGCGTTTTATGGCGCCTGCCGGACGCTGCACGCCGGCGAGGAAGATCCCGAGCTGATGTTCCAGGACATCGAGGGCATCCCGTCACAGTTTGCCTCTGAATCCTCTGTTAAGTGGGCGTTTATTGAGGCTTTCCGGCAGGCACAGGACGACGGGCGCGCCGCCGCGTTTGTGGCCTGGGCGGAGTATACCGGCGAGTGCGACTATGACGCCTTTGATGACGCGTATTACGGCGAAGCGGAAAGCGAGGAAGATTTTGCTTATGGCTTTGTGGAGGACAACGGCCTGTTAAACGAGGTGCCCGAATCCCTGCGCGTCTATTTCGATTATGAGGCATACGCGCGGGATTTATTCAGCGACGGGTATGTGTTCCATGACGGTTATGTCTTCAGAAACTGAATAATGTCCGGCGGGGAAGCCCGCCGGTTAAGGAGAAAACACATGAAACTTGCACCACAAAGCCGCGATATCCTGCGCCAGTACAAAACTCTGATTAACGCACGCCGCCGGGATGCCGGGCAGCGGGAACTGACCACCGCCCAGGTAATGGATGAAATCTGCTATTACATGACCTGTCAGTGTGCCGTCTACATCGGCGGACACTTCATCTTACAGGGTGGAAAAGGCCAGTAAGCATGATGGCAGGCGTCCGGGCCGGAGGGCGCCTGTCAGCCCGCGCGCAAAACCCGGGCAGGCTGCGCCTGCCGGAGACAAACGTCGCCGCGCCTCCGGCGCCGCAAACTCTCCTCTCCTGCCTTCCTTCCCCATTATCCGTCGATGAAGTCTGTAAATGTGCGTATTATCCACAGTATCTTTCTGGAAAACGTTGCAGGTGCAGATATGTCGAAATGGAATATCGCCTTACTCTCAAAAGACGAGCAGGACAAAGTCTCTGTCGATAAAGCGGCCGCCGCTGTTGCCTGGCAGGAGCGGATGAACAAGCCTTGTAGTGGCACACTGCCTCTTCCGCTGCCTCTGGCTCTGAATCTGAATCTGAATCTGAATCTGCTTCAGCTTCTGGCTTTGCCTCTTGCTGCTATTGTTGTTGATGTTGATGTTGATGTTGATGTTGATGTTGATGTTGATGTTGATGCTCTTCCTCTTCCTCTTCCTCTTCCTCATTTACTTTTCACACAATCTGCCCCAGGCCACGGGACACCTTCGGCTCCCGACCGCTGCGCGTCCGGTCGTCGAGCCACACTCCGCTAACCGCGAAAGGACGCGGTAAGCTCCGCCGAACCCGCTCGCGGTTTCGGGCTATCGCTAGTGTCTGATGTCTGACGTCAACGGCAGGCCTGCAGCATCCTTGTCAGGATGCGCCGCCTCTGTCGCGCCGTGGCCTGCGCTCCCTGCATCCCGGCAAAAAAAACGCCGGGACGTAAGGCGCAACGCCGTTTCGCTCGTCGCGCCCCGTCGTTGCCGGGGTGCCTGCCCCGGTGTTCCGTGCGCCTTTCACCGTTTAAGCCCCTTAGCCCGGGAATATCCCGCCACAAACCGCCTGGCTGTCCAGTACCGCTGATGCTCTCCGGCGACATTTTTTGCCGAAAACCCGACAAATAATGTCGCCTCCGTACCGGACACCTGCACCGGCCCGTGTCTGTTCTTTCCCGTTGCGGCGAAGGTTCTCAAACGGGTGAGGTTCACAACCCGGAAACAACCGGCAGCCACCCCACGAAACGTCAACACCGCGACGAATGAAACTCAACGGGTGATGTTCTTTAAAAATCAGGAGGAAAAAATGCAGACACAGGCGATGCGTGTTTATCAGATCACATTTACCGGACGCGACGCAAAAGGCGTTATTCCGATGTTTACCCGCGTGAAAGCCATGACCGGAAAGGGCGCAATTAAGGCGTTTATTGAGCGTTACAAACCTGTTCAGGGCTGGTTTCTGGGCGATCCCGAAGACATTACCGACAACGTGCAAAAGGAGGCAGAAGAAGCAGAGAGCAAAACGCAGAGATGAAAAAAGCAGGGAAACCCCTGCTTTATCCACGCCGCAAAAATCGCTGTAACGACTTTGCGGCTATCGACTAACCAACTATAAAGGAGTCACCTAAATGACACCTGTCATTCTTCCACCTTCCGCAGAGGCTGTAAAGCCCCGCCGTCATTCCCGCATCCCCCGCGTCGATATTCCCGCGCCGGAAATTGACCCCACGCTCAGGGCATTCGGGCGGCATATCGCAAAAAGCATACGCAAGGGGCGTGGTGTTCACATCCCCGCGATGAAAAACGCCGATTTTGGTCAGGTGCTCCGCACCCTCGAACTGACACGCGCATTTAACTAACCAGGTGAGCCGCTCCGAAAGGGGCGGCAACAGCAGAAGGAGGACATCATGAATCACACCACCACACAGGCTGTCAGCGTCGACATTACCCCCCACAGCGGCGCGGGAGAGGTCATCCCGTCTTTGCCCGTTGAGCGCATTGTGGCGCAGCGAAACAGCGGAGTGACGGCGTTTCTGGAGGCGATAAGGCTGCTACGCGAGGCGCAGACATTCATTTTTGAAGCATCCGGGCGCGGGTGGATCTCCGGCATGACCGACATCATCGAACGCAGTCTGTCAGCCGACCGCAGCGCCACACGGGAAGCCGTTTTAAAACGCAGTATCTGCCGTTATGCCGATCGCGACATCTGGACGCGCCTGATGAATGACACGGGTATGTTTACGCTGATGAGCGAGGCGCAGCGCAAGGCGTGGGACACGCAGCTCTACAGCGACGACTGCCCCGAAATCACCCTCGACAACGTGATCGCCACGTTCCGGGCGCTTAACGCCAGCAAGGGAGAAACGTTTGAGCAGGGCGTGATTGACGTGTTCCGCAACCTCTCATGGGACTATAAAACGCATAACCCGTGCCTGCTGGGAAAAAAAATTATCATTGATGGTGTCCTGGACAATCATCGCGGGCTGTATTTTTCCGTGCGCACGTATGCACAGAACCGGATCGATGACCTTGCCCGCCCGTTCTGGTTACTCGACGGAAAGACCATTCCCGACAACCGCGTCTCCGAGGGGGCAAACCTGAGCGCGTTTATCAGCCAGGGCGGCGCGGCGAGTGTGGGCGAGGTGTTCACGTGTGAGTATTTCACGGTACGCACATACAAAAAAGGCTCCGCGCACGTCACCTTTACCCGGCCCGACCTGGTGGAGAAGGTGAACGATATTATCGCGCGGCACTATCCGGGGGCGCTGCCGCCGGTGGTCTGATGCACTGGCGGGGGACTCGTTCCCCCGTCACTGTCTGTCCGTCCGCCGAAAACCCGGCCTGCGGCGCGTGGCAGGGCTGCGCTGACGCGCCGCCACGGCCACTCTGTCACAGGTCAGATATCCTTTTCCCGGGCTGACTGTAACTGTTCCGCTGATATCTTCCCCTGCTTCATTCTCTCTTCTGCTGTGTCTTTCTGACAGGCCAGACCCGGGGACACCTTCGGCTCCCGACCGCTGCGCGTCCGGTCGTCAAGCCACACTCCGCTAACCGCGAAATGACGCGGTAAGCTCCGCCGAACCCGCCAGGCGGTTTCGGGCTATCGCTAGTGTCTGATGTCTGAGGTCAACGGCAGGCTTGCAGCATCCCTGTCAGGATGCGCCGCCCCTTTTACGCGCCGTCACCTGCGCTTTTCGCACCCCGGCAAACGGCCGCCGGGCTGTAAGGCGCAACGCCGTTTCGCGCCCGCGCGTTTCGTCGTTGCGGCGGGTTCCTGCTCATTCCTTGCCTGGTTTTTTCACCCCTTTAAGTCCATTCGCCGGGGCTGAGACAAGCACAGTCGCTGTCAGCCGTCCAGGGTAAATGACACGCGGTAAACCGCGCCCTGGACATCTGCCATCGCCGGTGCTCGTTTACGCCCTTGCGGCGAACGGCTCTCAAACGGGTGAAGGTAACAACCAGCGGAGCAGAGCAGCAGGTCCCCGCAAAACGTCAAAACCGCGGCCCCGGCAACTCAACGGGTGATGGTTTTTAAAGGCAAAACAACAGAGTAAGGAGATTCATCATGGCAGCACGTGGCGTTAATAAAGTCATTCTGGTCGGACATCTGGGACAGGACCCGGACGTGCGTTATATGCCCAACGGCGGCGCAGTGGCAAGCCTGACGCTGGCCACGTCCGAAACATGGCGTGATAAGCAGACGGGAGAGATGCGCGAAAACACCGAATGGCACCGTGTTGTCATGTTCGGCAAGCTCGCGGAAGTGGCGGGAGAATACCTGCGTAAAGGCGCGCAGGTCTACATCGAGGGCCAGATGCGTACCCGTAGCTGGCAGGACGATACCGGCGCCACGCGCTACGTCACCGAGGTGCTGGTCGGGCAGAGCGGCACCATGCAGATGCTCGGCGGTCGTCGTGGAAATGGTGAGCCTGAGAGCGCCGCGCCGCAGCAGCCCGCGCAGCCGCAGAGTTCAGCCGCTCCGGCACAATCTGCTGACGCTCCGGCTAAATCCCCGAAAGCGAAGGGCGGTAAAAAAGGCCGTCAGAGCGCCGCCCCGTCTCAGCTTCCTCCTCAGCCGTTCCCGGATGATTACCCGCTGACCGATGACGATGCGCCCTTTTAAACCATGATGAACACGCCCCGCTCAGGCGGGGCAGTTAAAGGAGAAACACATGAATCACAACGTTAAACCTCCGCTGGGATCCCTGTCAGATGGCACGTTTACCCGCGAGCAGGCCAGAGTGGTCGCGGCGCAGTATCAGAATGTGGCGATTGAGGATGACCAGGGGACGCATTTTCGCCTCGTCGTCCGTCATCAGGATGACGGCAGCATGGTCTGGCGTGTCTGGAATTTTGAACCGGGCGGTGAGTTCCTGATGAACCGTTATATCCGGGACTACGGAGTACGCAAAACGCAGTAAGCCTTAAGAGGTGCCGGGCAGATGGGTCTGCCCGGCAGACATTAACTAATATCGGAGAGAAATCAATCATGTCAGTGACCGAGTCTAAAGCAAAAACCCCCGCGAAAACCAGCAAAAAAGTGGTAAAACCTGCCGAATCCGCCGCCCTGAAAGCCGCGCTTGAGGCCGCACAGATTGAGATGGTGCCGCTGTCGGCGCTGGTCAAATCCCCGCTGAACGTCCGCACCATCCCGTATCCGCCGGAGAGCGTCCGGGAAATGGCTGACTCCATTCTCGCGGTCGGCCTCATTCAGAATCTGGTGGTTCACACGCTGCCGGACGGCCTGTCGGGCGTCGCAGCGGGCGGTCGTCGTCTGGCGGCCCTGCAGCTTTTACAACGCGAGCAGCGCATCGATGCCGGGCATCAGGTCATCGTGAAGCGTGTCAGCGACGAACTGGCAGTAGTGGCTTCGATGGTCGAGAACAACAACCGGGTGGCGATGCACCCGGCAGAGCAAATCAGCGGTTTCCGCACGCTGTCTGAGCAGGGCAAGACCCCGGCGCAAATCGGGGACCAGCTGGGGTACAGTTCGCGCCACGTCCAGCGCATGCTGAAGCTCGCCAGCCTTGCCCCGGAACTGATTGCCCTGCTGGCAGAGAACACGCTCGATGTGGAGCAGTGTCAGGCGCTCAGTCTGGAAAGTGACCCGGCGCGTCAGGTGGAGATTTACCAGCGCGTGAAGGCGCAGCACAGCTACGCTCCGGCTCACATGCTGAAACGCGCCATCACGGACACCGAAATATCGGTTCGCGACGCCCGATTTATGTTTGTCGGGCGCGAAGCGTATGAGGCCGCAGGGGGCGAAGTGCGCGAGGACCTGTTCAGCGCGCAGGAGGGCGACGGAACGGCAGACGGGGTACTGGTCGGGCGTCTGGTGCAGGAGAAGCTGGAGTCCGCCGCGCTGGCTGTTGAAATGCAGGAGGGCTGGTCATGGTCACTGGCACGGGAAGGGGCGGTGCGGAATTACGGTGACGACCGCGAGCATTATCTGGTCCTGCCGGAGCCGGAGGGTGAACTCAGCGCTGACGAGCAGCGGCGTCTCGATGAACTGTACGCCACGCAGGAAGCCACGGCGACGTATGAAGATGAAGCCGCCATTCAGGTGCTGATTGACGAGATTGAAGAGGCAGCATCGATCCGGGCATGGACACCGGAGCAGAAAGCGGCCTGTGGCGTGGTGGTCAGTCTGAGTGACGGCGAGCTTTGCATCCAGCGCGGTGTGCAGAAGAAGGTGCAGGCGGCGGTCGCTGACGCGCAGGAAAGTACCGTCTCTCAGGCTTCCATCCATGTGGTCGCCAGCAGCACCCCGGATGTGGCAGAGGGTATCAGCGTACCGCTTCTGAAAAAAATGTCGTCCGAGAGAACGCTGGCGGTGCAGGCGGAACTGGTGCGGCAGCCACAGAAAGCCGTGGCCTTGATGGTCTGGCGGCTGTGCAGTTGCGTGTTCCACTACTGTATCACCACCCGGCACCCGTTCGTGATGAATCTCGGGGTTCACCACAGCAGTCTGACCAGTGAAGCCCCGACCGGAGAAAACGGTCAGGCATGGCAGTCGCTGATGCAGGAGAAAGCCCGTCTGGAAGCCATGCTGCCGGAGGGCTGGAAGAACGATTTCACCACCTTTTTTGCCCTCGACGGACAGACCCTGATGTCGCTGATGGTCTTCTGTACTGCCTGTTCCGTGGATGGCGTCCAGACCCGCGAACACGGACATACCAGCCGCAGTGACCTCGACGGTGTCGAGGCAGCGCTCGGGTTCCATCTCCGTAACTGGTGGCAGCCAACAGCGGATAACTTCCTCGGGTTACTCAGCAAGAATCAGATTGTGGCGGCGCTGAAAGATGCCGGACTGACCGGGGCCGCCTCGGATGCTGAAAAAATGAAGAAAGGCGATGCCGCCAGTCACGCCGAACAGTGGCTCTCCGGGACCCGATGGGTGCCGGGATGGATGCAGTCCCCGGATGCCGCAACGCCGGAAGAAGCAGACACCACGCCTGACACTGACGAACCCACCTCACACGCTGCCTGATAACGGAGACGCCGCCCTGCGGGGCGGCGATAAGGAGACGATGATGCGCAATATTATTACCCCCGATGTCCTGAAAACCATGATCCCACAGGAATACGAAGACTGGCGCGAAGGAGGGGAGGATTTGCGCCGCGAACTGACCCATGCCGTGATGCGTGACCTGAACTGCCCGGATAACTGGGACATGAACGGGGAGTACCGCAGCGAGTTCGGGGGCTTTTTCCCGGTACAGATCCGCTTCACGCCTTCACACGGTAACTATCATCTCGCCGTGTGCAGTCCCGGCGATATCTCTCCGGCCTGGATGGTGGTGTTTGTCCCGGCCAGCGGTCGTCCGTTCTCGGTTATCAGCACGCTGTCGGACTGGTCGCCGGAAGCCATCAGCCACACGCTGAGTCTGGTTGCCCGGCTCGATGCCGATGGCTACAGTCAGGCCAGCATCATCAGCATGCTGGTCATGGAGGGCGCACAGTGAACGCATCAACAACGTCTCTGGTGACCCTGAAGCCAGCCCGGCAGGCAGCGCTGCAGGCGGTCCTGTCGGTGGAGGAATCCCGCCGTCTCGGTGCGCGTCTGCCCGCCATGCCACACGTGCGCACCTTCCTGCGTCTGCTGACCGGGAACAGCCGCATGAACACGACCGTGGCACAGCGCATTCCCGGCCTCAACTGGGACCCGAAGCATCGCCTGAGCAGCCTCAAACAGGTGGAGGAGGCGCTCGACGCACTGATTGCCAGCCACGGGGAGTGCTGCCCGCTGCCGCTGCCGGTGGACGTTCAGGCTGAACTGTTCCCGGAGGTGCTGCACACCCGGACTGAACGCCGGTTGCAGCGCAGAAACATCGCGTTCACCCGCAGGATGCGCCGGGAAGAACGGACGCTGGCGCATCACTGGCGGCTGCGGCAGAACCTGCTGGGGCAGGCCGTCACGGAGCTGAACTTTCAGTCCCCGGAGACGGTCAGCAACTGGTACCGCCGGTGGGCCGAAGAGTTTGACGCGCGCGAGCTGGAGCCTGCTTTCTGGCACTGGCGGTCGCGGTTTGCCTCGCTGGCCTCCCTGGACTGGCTGCGTGACGCTGGTGAGCCGCTGTACGGGGTCATTCATGAAATCGGCTTCATTGTGCGTGACACCCCGGAGGCTGTCCGTCAGGCGGAGCGCTGGCAGGTCCCGAACAAACTGACGGACCGGAGGCGGGGATGAAATGGCGTTACTCTCTGCGCTGGAAATTACCATCACCGTGTCCCGGTCCGCATGAACTGGCATCCGAAGTGGTGGAGGCCGGACAGCCTGCGCCTGAATCCATTATGTCGCGCTGGGTGGCGGGCGCCGGGTATGCGGTGTGCGTGGATTTTCCCGATGAGCGGCAGATTAAGCGCTGGAGTGATGAGCGCAAAGCCGCTGCGCGTCGAAGGAATCTTGAGCGTCGGGTCAACAGGATGGCGCCCCTGTTTGCTGAGGAACTGATTGAGAGGGAGCTTGAGGGGCGACCAGACTATTTCCGGGGAAAATCTCAGACCTGAATCGGGTGAGGTCCGGTTCAGGCGCGCATCGGTGTGGAGCCTGCAACGTCTGAAAGAAAAAAAGCACAACGACGGATAAAAAGAGGGGCGCTGACGCGCTCCTCTTGATCCTGTCACTGCATTGTTGATCTTAAATCCTTTGTCTCCCTGATACGGTTTTCTGACAGGGTGAGTCTCTCCTCCTGCTGCTTTCTCTCTTCTTCCGTTTCTTTCTGACTGGCCAGACCCGGGGACACCTTCGGCTCCCGACCGCTGCGCGTCCGGTCGTCGAGCCACACTCCGCTAACCGCGAAAGGACGCGGTAAGCTCCGCCGAACCCGCTCGCGGTTTCGGGCTATCGCTAGTGTCTGATGTCTGACGTCAACGGCAGGCCTGCAGCATCCTTGTCAGGATGCGCCGCCTCTGTCGCGCCGTGGCCTGCGCTCCCTGCATCCCGGCAAAAAAAACGCCGGGACGTAAGGCGCAACGCCGTTTCGCTCGTCGCGCCCCGTCGTTGCCGGGGTGCCTGCCCCGGTGTTCCGTGCGCCTTTCACCGTTTAAGCCCCTTAGCCCGGGAATATCCCGCCACAAACCGCCTGGCTGTCCAGTACCGCTGATGCTCTCCGGCGACATTTTTTGCCGAAAACCCGACAAATAATGTCGCCTCCGTACCGGACACCTGCACCGGCCCGTGTCTGTTCTTTCCCGTTGCGGCGAAGGTTCTCAAACGGGTGAGGTTCACAACCCGGAAACAACCGGCAGCCACCCCACGAAACGTCAACACCGCGACGAATGAAACTCAACGGGTGATGTTCTTTAAAAATCAGGAGGAAAAAATGCAGACACAGGCGATGCGTGTTTATCAGATCACATTTACCGGACGCGACGCAAAAGGCGTTATTCCGATGTTTACCCGCGTGAAAGCCATGACCGGAAAGGGCGCAATTAAGGCGTTTATTGAGCGTTACAAACCTGTTCAGGGCTGGTTTCTGGGCGATCCCGAAGACATTACCGACAACGTGCAAAAGGAGGCAGAAGAAGCAGAGAGCAAAACGCAGAGATGAAAAAAGCAGGGAAACCCCTGCTTTATCCACGCCGCAAAAATCGCTGTAACGACTTTGCGGCTATCGACTAACCAACTATAAAGGAGTCACCTAAATGACACCTGTCATTCTTCCACCTTCCGCAGAGGCTGTAAAGCCCCGCCGTCATTCCCGCATCCCCCGCGTCGATATTCCCGCGCCGGAAATTGACCCCACGCTCAGGGCATTCGGGCGGCATATCGCAAAAAGCATACGCAAGGGGCGTGGTGTTCACATCCCCGCGATGAAAAACGCCGATTTTGGTCAGGTGCTCCGCACCCTCGAACTGACACGCGCATTTAACTAACCAGGTGAGCCGCTCCGAAAGGGGCGGCAACAGCAGAAGGAGGACATCATGAATCACACCACCACACAGGCTGTCAGCGTCGACATTACCCCCCACAGCGGCGCGGGAGAGGTCATCCCGTCTTTGCCCGTTGAGCGCATTGTGGCGCAGCGAAACAGCGGAGTGACGGCGTTTCTGGAGGCGATAAGGCTGCTACGCGAGGCGCAGACATTCATTTTTGAAGCATCCGGGCGCGGGTGGATCTCCGGCATGACCGACATCATCGAACGCAGTCTGTCAGCCGACCGCAGCGCCACACGGGAAGCCGTTTTAAAACGCAGTATCTGCCGTTATGCCGATCGCGACATCTGGACGCGCCTGATGAATGACACGGGTATGTTTACGCTGATGAGCGAGGCGCAGCGCAAGGCGTGGGACACGCAGCTCTACAGCGACGACTGCCCCGAAATCACCCTCGACAACGTGATCGCCACGTTCCGGGCGCTTAACGCCAGCAAGGGAGAAACGTTTGAGCAGGGCGTGATTGACGTGTTCCGCAACCTCTCATGGGACTATAAAACGCATAACCCGTGCCTGCTGGGAAAAAAAATTATCATTGATGGTGTCCTGGACAATCATCGCGGGCTGTATTTTTCCGTGCGCACGTATGCACAGAACCGGATCGATGACCTTGCCCGCCCGTTCTGGTTACTCGACGGAAAGACCATTCCCGACAACCGCGTCTCCGAGGGGGCAAACCTGAGCGCGTTTATCAGCCAGGGCGGCGCGGCGAGTGTGGGCGAGGTGTTCACGTGTGAGTATTTCACGGTACGCACATACAAAAAAGGCTCCGCGCACGTCACCTTTACCCGGCCCGACCTGGTGGAGAAGGTGAACGATATTATCGCGCGGCACTATCCGGGGGCGCTGCCGCCGGTGGTCTGATGCACTGGCGGGGGACTCGTTCCCCCGTCACTGTCTGTCCGTCCGCCGAAAACCCGGCCTGCGGCGCGTGGCAGGGCTGCGCTGACGCGCCGCCACGGCCACTCTGTCACAGGTCAGATATCCTTTTCCCGGGCTGACTGTAACTGTTCCGCTGATATCTTCCCCTGCTTCATTCTCTCTTCTGCTGTGTCTTTCTGACAGGCCAGACCCGGGGACACCTTCGGCTCCCGACCGCTGCGCGTCCGGTCGTCAAGCCACACTCCGCTAACCGCGAAATGACGCGGTAAGCTCCGCCGAACCCGCCAGGCGGTTTCGGGCTATCGCTAGTGTCTGATGTCTGAGGTCAACGGCAGGCTTGCAGCATCCCTGTCAGGATGCGCCGCCCCTTTTACGCGCCGTCACCTGCGCTTTTCGCACCCCGGCAAACGGCCGCCGGGCTGTAAGGCGCAACGCCGTTTCGCGCCCGCGCGTTTCGTCGTTGCGGCGGGTTCCTGCTCATTCCTTGCCTGGTTTTTTCACCCCTTTAAGTCCATTCGCCGGGGCTGAGACAAGCACAGTCGCTGTCAGCCGTCCAGGGTAAATGACACGCGGTAAACCGCGCCCTGGACATCTGCCATCGCCGGTGCTCGTTTACGCCCTTGCGGCGAACGGCTCTCAAACGGGTGAAGGTAACAACCAGCGGAGCAGAGCAGCAGGTCCCCGCAAAAGTCAAAACCGCGGCCCGGCAACTCAACGGGTGATGGTTTTAAACACCAAAAGCCAGAAAAAAGGGAAAAAATCATGAATATCAGCATCGTTAGTTCCGGCTCTTCCATTCTGCGTACCGATGGTTTTGTGCGCAACATCCACGCCGCTAACCCGTTCGATGTTGTCCGCGCCGATGTGGTGCTTGCGCGCATCGAGAAAGAGGCGGGGCGCTGCTGCGGGCTGCATTACGAGCTGTATCAGGCGCGCGTGCTGGGCGATGCGCTGGATTATCTGGATGCGCTGCCGCTGAAAGACCGCCCGACGTTCATGGGCGCGGCGGCAAAACGCGGGTATCTGCTTACGCTGGCGGAAGAAGAGCACGCGGAGGAAGCCCGTGATGTGCTGCTGAGTGAACTGGCGGCAAACGAGTAGACAAACACGGGTGGCGGCATGTTGCTGCCATCCCTTAACCCGAAGGAGAAAACCATGCACTTACACCTGACTGAATCCTCAGCCCATCCTGGAATGCAGGTCACCGCCGAAGCCGAGCGCGAGTACTGGATGAGTCGCCAGAGAGCGGCAGTGAAAGCGCCCGCTGAAATCGACGTTCACGCCTTCCATGACGCGCTGGGCCTGATGTACCCGCTCAACTGGTCAACGAGTGAGAGCGGTAGCTGGGAGACATTCATGCTGCAGGAGATGGTCTGCGGTGACGTGACAGAGATTTATGCCCGCTGCGGAGCCAGATATTTCCGGCTGCGGGATGTGTGCAACCTGAGCCATGCGCAGATTAAAGCGCGCATTAAGGAGGGATTTAACCTGTTCCGGAAATGAAAAAAGCAGGGAAAACCCTGCTTCATCCACGACGCAGAAGCTGGTGAGACAACTTCTGCGTCAATCCTAACACCCGAAAGGAGTCATATATGACGATTTCTATTCTTTCACCTTCCACTGAGGCTGTAAAGCCCCGTCGTCACCAGCGCATTCTGCGCGATGACATCGCCGCGCGGGAGATTGACCCGGCGCTCAAAGCCTTCGGACGGCATATTGCCCGCAGTATTCGCAAGGGGCGAGGCGTCCATATCCCGGCGATGAACAACACCGCCTTCGGGCAGGTACTCCGCACGCTTGAACTTAAACGCGCATGTAACTGATAAGGTGAGCCGCTCCTTCGGGAGCGGCAACAGCGGAGATAATTGTATGTCACAGCTGAGTTTTGCCGATGTGTTCAACATGGCCAGAGAAACCGCAGATACACTCCCGTGTACTATCTCAATGACTCTGAAAAACGGCTGGCTGACCTGACCCGGTTCAGGGCGATGCGGGACTTTATGCGCGGGATACAGGAGGCTGCGTAAATAACCGGAAGGGCAGGGGACAACCTGCCCGACTGCGCAAAAAAAGCCGCGCACCTGCGGTGCAGACTAATACCGGCTGCGCTACGCGCCGCCCGTATTAGTCCGTCGCGGGTTTCTCTCTTCAGTATTATTTATTTGTCACTGTTATATTTCATCCGGCATCCTGCTGTTTATCTCTTCTGGTATTTATACTTTGCGCTGAAAATAATAAAAACTGGTCCGGGCGTCGTCCCTGAAGGGACACGGCTGTCGTGAACAGAGCCAGCAAGCTGTCTCTGCCCGGCCCTACGGTAAACCTCCGGGCAGCGGGCTTCCATCCTGACGCAAATTCATATTCGCGCTTGCTGCATCCTTATCAGGATGCGCCGCTTTCACCGTGGCGATAAATACCCGCCACTCTGATGGCCGGAACGTGAATTCGATAAAGACCGAATTGACGTTCCGGGTTGTGTGCATGCTCAGCCCCGCGCTATATCGCCCGACATCATCTTTTCGCGGAGGGCGGCTTTTAGCATCCGTCGTGGCGAAAATAAAGGGGTGTATAAACGCTTCGCGCCCCTTTATTTTCTCCCCGTCGGCTGCAAATTGCCCTTTGCCGCTCAGTGATGAAGTCGAACGATTTAATAAACCGCGAAGGAGTTAACCAGCATGCACACAATTAACGTCAACACCAACGTCAACACCGCCACTCGTGAATCAGACGAACAATTTAAAACTGACAAATATCTGCGTTATGCCGTTACCGATGGCGATGAGCGTCTGGATTTTATCCCGGCACTCTTTTTTACGCCGTCAGCCGATAATATGGCGGCGAGCTGGTTACGCCAGCATTCGGATTACGATGGCGGATTCTGGTCTTACTGGATTATTCCGCAGGGTGTCGGCGGGAATATTACCCCGAACCGTCTTCAGTTCATCACCACGCAGACCGGGTACATTGCGCCGGAAGGAAAGCAGTCTTACCGGATGCGCATCCCCGGCAATTATTTTGACGGTGACGTCAGCGCCGATGCAGCAGGAATTATTGCCACGCTGACGATAATGAACTGGCTGTCATGGCAGGTGGCGGATATGGGGCCGGAATATGCCCGCGTCTGTAAACATCTGGTATCCCGTCAGGATGCACTGAAAGACTATATCAGCATTATTCATCATCCCGAACGGCATTTAATCTGGCGGGCGATAGACTAATCATACACCTGAAAAAAAGACCTCATTCATGAGGTCTTTCGTTTTTAACAGCCCGGGATTGTCCGGCATTTTTATTTGCCTTGATGGCCCGGTAGATAGCCTCAATTTTTCTCGCATATGCCAGTCGTCGCATGTCCTGCCTGTCCGTTCTGCGGAATCCCGCGTTGTAGGCACCGACTGCCTCCCAGCTGACGCCCCACTTCTTAAACGCCAGCGCCAGATAATACGCGCCAGTGTAAATATTCAGGCAGGCATCCGTCAGAAGATGTTCCGGTTTAATACCGAACTCCGATAACCGGGCATGGTGCTGCGAATCGATCTGCATCAGTCCGGCACCGTATCCTGTTCCCGGATTTTTACCGACAGCATCCACCACCCATTTCGATTCCTGCCATGAAATAGCCCGGAGCAGATCCGGATCAATCCGGTAATCCCGTCCCGCCATATCAAAACAATCCGTGGCCCATGCAGGCGTGGATATTAATAACAGGGCAGCAAACGCCAGTTTTTTTCTCAAAAGACTCCCTCCGGGCCGATTCCTGTAATTACGTTAACCCAGACCAGAACCAGACTCAACAAATATGCACTCCTCACCACAAAATCACCACACCCCACGCAAAATTAAAATTTTGCAGAT
>OLGB01000368.1_pt1 | contig 66824 bp, 63 predicted proteins | sample 1605691 | NCBI WGS metagenome assembly OLGB01 (sample SAMEA3888925, study PRJEB22519) | human gut metagenome | biome: human gut; feature: human-associated habitat; material: faeces | place: Denmark | collected 2010
GCCAGATTTTGAGTCTGGTGCGTCTGCCATTCCGCCACGCCGGCTTTTCCTTTATCGCCTGAAATCAATCAAGCAGATGTTATCTTATCATATCCACTATGAAATTGCAAGACGAAAATAACGTTTTTGGTAAAAACGTGTTTCCTTCATTGACTTATGTTATCATATATGATAACTTTTTATTATATTACTACCAAATTTGCACAGACAACAGAATTGAGGAAGTTTATGAAAGAGACAGATCCACAGCTTTCTCCCCGTTATGAGGTGGTAGAACAGCTAAAGCAGGCACGCAAATCCCTAAATGTGACGCAGGAAGATCTTGCGGAGCGTGTCGGCACCAAAAAGTCAAATATCTCCCGCTTTGAGAGCGGCAGATACAATCCAAGCCTGGACTTCCTGATCCGAATTGCAGACTGTCTGGGAAAGCAGTTACACATCAAGATTCAATAAAAGGAGAATGTTATGGAACAGGGTTTACGATTGGGGAAAGATCCAAAACAGATTGACAAAGACGTTGAGCTTTGCCGCACAACAAATGAACGCATCAGCAATCAGGCAGCTGCCCTCTTGATTGCTGACCGGATCCCTTTTACAAGGAACTGGATCAAAATACCATTTTTTCAGCGGATGAAATATGCCGGCGCGGAGCAGTTTTATGTCATCTCGACAAACCGCAACCGCTATGGGCAGGCACGACGCACCTTAGACAAGCTGGATCACACGTTTAAACAACGGCTGATCGTCAGCAATTATTAGACTATATTTCGCAGATCTCGTACAGGTAGCTGTTTCCCTGCTTTCCTGTGCGTGCTACGATCCCAAGATCATATAAGATCAAAAGCACCGTTCCTGCCAGTCTGGCAGGAATTTTTGCGCTTTTTGCAAAGTCTTTTGTGGTAAAAGGTTCCTTTATTTCATAAGGAATAAACTGCATATAATCTTCTCTCCGGTCTATGCAGACTTCTTCTACAAATTTCATCGGAATGCGGTCATACCGCTCACTTCCCTTTTTCTTATCTTTGCTCCACCCATTGAGCAGACGGTACTCTTCCATATCAAGCAGGGCAAAACGGAATTTCAGATTTGGATCACTCAGATAAGGGCGTATCTTATAAAGTTCGATAAACGCCTGATAGGGATTTCCATGTTTTGGAGATTTCCGTTTCACAGACAGTTCCCCTGTCTCTTCATCCATCCAGCGCAGCCATTTTTCATGTGGGATCGGATAGACGATCGTCACCGGATAAAGTGGCAGAAAGGCATCCAGTTTCCGACGCATTGCATTAAAAGACCGGGTCTGGATCTCTACGATCTCCGACCCGGTATAGATATCTGCCACAAAGTTCTCGATGGGGATCTCATGCATATCGGTATCGGGTGCATAATAATTCTTTAAAACAGCATGTACTGTCTTTTCGGAAAGTGTACCGATCCCCTGCTGCACCTTTCCACCTCCTATAACCTTTTCCCTCGCCGCCTCAAATCTTCTCTCGTCGATACTCATGGCAATCTCCTACTGTTACGCTGTTCTTACATCTTGCCCGGATCTTTCATATCCTTTAAGATATCGAAGCAGTCAAATGTTCTGAAATAATCTGCCGGTGTTTCTGCACGGCGGATCAGCTGTGTAGTACCATCTTCTTTTAACAGGATCTCTGCAGAACGCAGTTTTCCGTTATAGTTATATCCCATGGAAAATCCGTGTGCTCCCGTATCATGAATGACTAACAGATCTCCCATATCGATCTTCGGCAGCATACGATCCACTGCAAATTTATCACAGTTTTCACAGAGTGATCCGGTCACATCGTATTTGTGATCGCATGGTGCATCCTCTTTTCCCATAACGGTAATGTGATGGTAAGCTCCGTAGATTGCCGGACGCATCAGGTTGACAGCGCAGGCGTCCACACCGATGTACTCTTTGTGGGTGTGTTTTTCATGGATGGCTCTTGTCACAAGGCAACCATATGGTGCTAACATAAAACGTCCCATCTCAGTAAAAATGGAAATATGACCCAGTCCTGCCGGAACAAGTACTTCCTCAAATGCTTTTCTGACACCCTCTCCGATCACACGGATATCATTTGGGGTCTGGTCTGGCTGATATGGTACACCAACACCACCGGATAGATTAACAAACTGGATGTCACAGCCTGTTTTCTCTTTCAGTTCTACCACAAGTTCAAACAACTGTTTTGCCAGTTTTGGATAATATTCATTAGTCACGGTGTTGCTTGCTAAAAATGCGTGCACTCCAAAGTGTTTTGCACCTTTTTCTTTCAAGACTTTAAAGCCCTCGATGATCTGTTCATGGGTAAATCCGTATTTGGCATCGCCAGGATTGTCCATGATGCCATTGCTCATCTTAAAGACTCCGCCCGGATTGTAACGGCAGCTGATCGTCTCCGGGATCTTGCCGATCGTTTTCTCCAAAAAGTCAATGTGCGTAAAATCATCTAAGTTAATGATGGCTCCGATCTTGTCTGCAAACACAAACTCCTCTGCCGGTGTATCATTGGAAGAAAACATGATATGGCTGCCATCAAATCCCTGTGAGTCTGCTAACATTAACTCGGTTAAGGAAGCGCAGTCACATCCACAGTCGTATTCTTTTAAGATATCTAAAATATATGGATTTGGAGTTGCCTTTACTGCAAAATACTCACGAAATCCCGGGTTCCATGCAAATGCTTCCTTTACTGCCTTTGCATTTTCACGGATGCCTTTCTCGTCATACAGATGGAACGGGGTAGGATATTTTTTTGTAATCTCCTCAAGCTGTTCTTTTGTCACAAATGGTTGTTTTTTCATTCTATGATCCTCCTTTGATTTTACGCCGCAAATACGACCTGCACTAAAAACATATATAATACGGTGCCAACACCGATACTTAACAGATTATTCCGCTTCCACAGATGAAGCAGCACAACGGTTACAACAGAAATCGCTTCCGGTATTCCATAAGAATACGATGTCACATGGACGTCTTTTAAACAATACACCACTAACATGCCGATCACTGCCGGAGGCAGCACATTTCCCAGATACTGGACCATCGGCGGGATCTTCTTTCCTTCCGGGAAAAACAGGAAGGGAAATACCCTTGTAAAAAATACCGTTGCCGCTACTGCTATCATAATCAGAAGTGTTCTTCCTACACTTACTGGCATACTTTTTTCTCCTTTTCATAAAGCCGTTTTTTGCCGGTCACCAAGATGATCATCATTACGATCATGGTCGGCAGGATAAAATTATCCGCGCCAAAGATCAGGCGGCATACTAGCGCACATCCGATCCCGATCACAACGAATGGACGGTTTTTCTTTTCCATCCACTGTTCGATCATCAGCACCAGAAACAGGGCCGTCATTGCAAAATCAATGCCCTTTGCCTCAAACGGAAGCACCGAGCCAAGCAGGGAACCTATGATCGTTCCGATCACCCAGTACACCTGGTCTAAAAATGCGATCGCGAACAAAAACTTTGGCTCTTCCACATCCTCCGGCACCTTTGCTGTCACAAGCAGGGAATAGGTCTCATCGGTCAGGGAAAAGATCATGTACCATCTCTTTTTTCCCATGCCTGAAAAACGTTCCAACAACGACAATCCATAAAAGATATGACGGATATTTACCATAAGCTCCATAAATACGACCTGGATGAGGCTGATGCCCGGTGCAAAAAAGTTGACTGCCAGATACTGTCCGCTTCCGGCATAACAGACGATACTCACCAGTGCCGCCCATAAAAAATTATATCCTTTTTCCTGAAACATCACGCCAAACGCCATACCGATAAACAGATATCCTGTCAAAACCGGGATGGTCTGCGGAAATGCCTTCTTAAATGCCTGTATCAACTGTCTTTCCTCCATATGCAATTTGTACTCTACAATACTTTTTTGTATACATCAAGTTATTTTCCGTGTTTTTTCAACAAAATCTTTGCATTTTCTGTGACTTATGATATACTTTTTTTAGTTATGTTTTGGTGAGTGACTAAAGGAGTTATGAATGAGTATCACAGTTGTAAATTATCTTGATCAGGAACTTGTAAATCGCATCCATGAGCAGGCTGCTGCACGTACCGCGGCTGCATCCGCTTCTTCTACCGAAGGAGCCGATTTTGCCGCATCTTTAAATGAAAGTACAAAGGCACTTTCTTCTGGCAGTACTGACAGCAATGGTTCTTCTGCTTCTACGCAGACAACCTCATCTGCCTCTACCGTGTCCTCGCCACAGGATTATGAAGCTTATTTTAAGGAAGCATCCGAGACTTACGGAGTTGCGACTTCTATCTTAAAATCGATTGCCAAGGCTGAGTCCAATTTCAACCCATCCGCTGTGAGCAAGGCAGGTGCCATCGGTATCATGCAGCTGATGCCTTCCACCGCCGCATCCCTTGGTGTTTCCAACTCCTATGATGCAAGAGAAAACATCATGGGTGGTGCAAAATATATCAGCCAGCTCTTATCCCGTTATCAGGGAAATATTTCCCTTGCACTTGCAGCTTATAATGCAGGCACCGGAAATGTAGATAAATACGGCGGCATCCCGCCTTTTACCGAGACACAGAATTACGTTCAGAAAGTTCTTTCCTATATGAATGGTTCCTTTGAAACGGATTATTCTTCTTCTGGTATCTTTGGTCTGACCGGTGAAGCAAGAGATACTGCAAATGAAATGCTTGGCAATTTCTTTGCTGCAAACAACATCTCAAAATCCACACTGGACATTCTGGTTTCTCTGTTAAAACTGAAAAACCTTGCAGGCACTTTGGGTAACACCGGTATTTCCGGTACAAGTACTTCTGCTACAAGTGGAACTACTACAGCTGCTACTTCTACTGCATCCGGCAATTCCGTTTCCAGCGAAACAGCAGAACCGGTTCTTCCATCCGAGGATACACCGGCTGCTTCTTCTGCAAGCCTTGGTTCCTTTACCGAGGATTTCCCGGAAGATGCCACCAATCGTGTGGACCGCAATGATATTAATGTTTTCCCGCTTGAAGAGGAAACCGATTCCTCACAATCTTAAATCGAAACGATCAGGAGAGTTCTTCGATCTGGTTTTCCAGATAACCGTTGAACTCTCTCATAAATTTATAGAGCACTTCCAGTTCTTCTTTCGGATATTTGGAGATAAATTCCATGTCCCTTTTTTCCCACAGCCGATGTCGTTTGGCATGTTCCTCAAACAACAGCATTCCCTGATCTGTCAGTTTAAAATAGATTTCTTTCTTATTGGTTTCTAATGTATACTTTTCGATCAGTCCCTTTGCCAGAAGTTTTTTCGTCATCTTGCTGATCGCCCCTCTGGTCATCCCCATATGCTCCGCGATCTTCGTCACATTTGGAAGTTCCAGCCGTCCGATAAAGTCAATGCAATGGGTTTCGGAATAACCATATTCATCCAGGCAGGAACTCTCTGTCAGTTTCGAAAGCATATCCTGCCGTTCCAACATAAGCGCGATTTCTTTTAATAAAAGCTCCTGTTCTTTCATAATTGTTTCCTTTCTCTTTCCTGTTACTTTTACACTATAGCTTATTTTTGTTTCCTTGTCAACAATCCATTCTGTAACGAAAAAGGAACGTTTCCGTTCCTTTTTGCTTTTTTATAATTTTAATTTGGAAAGCAGATCGCCAAGGCTTGTTCCGGTCGTTTCCTTATCGGTATATGCCTCAATATCCTGCATCTCCGTCGTATCGACCATCTCTTCCTCTAATGCTTTCATGCTGAGGCTGATCTTGTTATCGTTGGTGTTTAATACCTTTGCCTTTACTTTCTGTCCTACTTTTAAGACTTCGGATGGTTTGCCGATCCTGCGCTCACAGATCTGTGAGATGTGTACCAGACCGCTTAACCCATTTCCAAGATTGATAAATGCACCATATGGCATCAGAGTCTCAACCGTTCCCTCTAATACAGTTCCCGGAACGATCATTGAGATCTTATGATTTCTCTCCTCCGCCTCTGCCTCTCTTGCGACGACTTTACCGGACAGCACCAGTTTTTCTCTCTCTGCATCCACGGTGATCACACGCACATCAATTTCTTTTCCAATCCAACTGTCTGTATCCTCCACATAGTCCAGTGTGATCTGGGAAGCCGGAATAAACGCACGGATGCCTTCTAAATAGGTAACAACACCGCTTGGCACGCTCTCTTTGATCCTGACTTTCACCGTCGTCTCATCCTCTGACATCTGTTTTAATTTATCCCATGCCAGGATATCGTTTGCTTCTTTCTTTGACAGGAGGATATTGCCCTCACCGTCATCTGTTTTTACCACAGTCGCCTCGATCACATCTCCCACATGCACCTCGTCTACCAGTGAGAAATCCGGATCATTGCTTAAATCTGCTGCCTTGATGATCCCCTGTGCATAATATTTTAAATCCAGGGTCACTTCCTCTTCGTTCACATCAATAACCGTACCGGAAATGATATCTCCCTCGTTGATCTTTCGAAAAGATGCTTCCAGTTCCTGTTTGTAATCGTCCATTGTCTCCATTGTTGTTTCCTCCCTGTTCTCTTACGCTTTCTTCATTATAAAAGAAGTATTCAGAAATTTCAAGGCAGGGACGGCTCCCTTTTCTGACAAAGTAATCCTTTGAATTTCGGGTCATTCGTGTTATGATAGGTATGTTGTTATTATATTTCACACTTAGGAGGTTTTGTTATGAACAAAAAGACAACCGGGATCATTTCCTACCTTACACTGATCGGCTGGCTGATCGCTTACTGTGCCGGAGATAAAGAGGGGGCAAAATTCCACCTGAATCAGTCTCTGGTTCTTATCATTGCAAATGTTGTTGTAGGTGTTATCAATTATATTCCTGCAATCGGCGGCATTGTTGGCACCGTTTTAAGCATCGTTCTTCTGGTTTTCTGGATCATGGGCTTTGTTTATGCATGTGAAGACAAGGAAAAAGAAATTCCTTTATTAGGCAGCATAAAAATTTTGAAATAATTTGTAATTTGCATCTTGACATCTGCACAAACCTATAGTATAGTAGTACAGGTGTTGAGGTGCTCAACAGCAATGCTGCTGTGGCTCAGTCGGTAGAGCGTCGCATTGGTAGTGCGGAGGTCACGGGTCCGATTCCCGTCAGCAGCTTCTTAAAAGATCCATAGAAATGGATCTTTTTTTATTATATCTCTAAGCGTAGAAAAGGACATCGCATAAAAGCCATGTCCTTTTCTTTTTTAAGTCCGGCACCGCTCACACACTCTTCTCTCGTATCCGATTGGCAGCGTTCTTCCGCAGTAACGGCATTTCCTGATGTATTCCTTTTTATCTTTGGAAAGATAACGCATAATATATTCCTCTGTTTTTTCTCTCGCCTGATCTAATCGCTCCTTGTCCATATTTTTTCCAAGACGTGTTGAGAACTGATGATAAAGGTCTAACATCTTATAATAAGTCTCATACTGGATGAGACCCGATCCGTCACACATGGAAAGCGACGGGAAAGTCAGCGAGACATCCGCGGAATACGTTTTGCAGTAATAGAGCCATAAGTCTACGATATCCTTGTTTTTGATGTCGATCGAGCAGGTCAGCATCCGGTAGAGCATATGTTTGTCCTCAAAGCCGTCGATCTCTTTGCGGCATTTGTATGCCTTCTCATATAAAAACAGCAGTTCATCAATGCTGATCTTCTCAAACGGTGCATCGGTCTCGACTGATTTCCATATTTTTAAGACCACATCCAGAGGCTCATTCATATCAAGCAGCACACCGGGGAAACCCAGACTGACTGTCGTAATATCCGCCTCTTCCGCGGACAGACCTTTTTTAATAAAATTCAGATTAGACTCACCCATTGCATTAATATATCCGGTATCGTACATGCCATATCTTCCGGCACGTCCTGCGATCTGCCGGATCTCCGACACCTCTAATGCCCTTACTTTCGTGCCGTCAAATTTCTCTGTCTGGATAAAGACGATCCGCCGCACTGGCAGATTTAAGCCCATTCCGATTGCATCCGTGGAAACCACGACCTGATTTTCCCTGCCGGAAAACTGGTGGATCTGCCGTCTTCTGATCTCCGGCGGCAGGCTTCCATAGATCACGCTCGCCCTGATGCCCTCTTTCTCCAGTCGCCCGGCAATGTCAAGTACCGCCCGCTTCGTAAATAAGATCAGTGCATCGCCCTCCCTCACATCCTCTGGGAAAGAAAATGGCTTCTCTTCACAGACCAGTGCGGTCTTTCTTTCATAGCGGTGCACCTCATAAGTGCCATTTCCCAGTGTGATCAGGTGTGTCACAACCGGCAGTGCTGCCGGGCTCATACAGATATGGATCTCTGCTGCCTGAATGCCCAAGATCGCTCTCGTCCAGGAATGCCCGCGGTCTGTCGATGCGATCATCTGTGCCTCGTCGATCACAGCAATATCATAATGGCGGTCTAAGTCTAACATCTCGATCGTAGAGGAAATTACCCTGCTGTTTTCCTCTGTGATGCACTCTTCCCCGGTCAGCATCGTACAGGGTATGGCGGCATCTTTCATCTTTTCGTATACTTCCAGTGCCAGCAGACGAAGCGGTCCAAGGTATATGCCATCCTCTGCTTCCTTTAAACGCTCTAAGGCATGATAGGTCTTCCCGCAGTTGGTTGGTCCGACATGCAGGATAAATCTGCGCTCCATCTCGATTGCCTCCGGGAATTCCTGTTCCGGGTTTGCCGGTACCATATGGATGATCTGTTTTTTGATATCCAGTTCAAAATAATTCCGGCTTAAAGTCTTTAATGTCCTTTTACAGATCTCATAGGGCATTTCCCTGCGCAGCCCTTCAATTGTTTTTGCCGTGACAAGTTCTGCCTCCTCTTTGGTCAGTGTCTCGACATCCATGCGCACCAGCTCTGGGATCAGCACCTGTCTTATCTGCATGATCGCCACCGGATTGTTCTGACGAAATGCAAAATAAGAGAGGTTTCGGATCTGCCTGTGATATTCTTCCAGCCGAACCAGATTATTCGGTGAAAGATGCGTATGTTTTAACATCTTTCCAAGTGTCTGGATACGTTTTTCATAATCTCCCGGTCTGGTGTTGCTCTTCTTTTTAAAACGCTTTGCACACTCGTTGTACTGTGCAAAATAAAACTGGATCAATTTTTCTTTTTGTACCATACTTTTTCCATCCTATCTATCAGAACGTACGCTTCGCAAACATTTATCCTCCAAACGAAACAGGGGCACAGGCTGCCAATACGCCTATGCCCCACGTGTGCAGATCAGGTTCGTCTCTCCTTCTACATACAATTCATAATTTTAATATGCGGTTTAAACAGAACATAATATTTCATGCCTTTTTCTTTTCCATAGTGCCCCTGCATCGCAGCACGCAAAGAATTCAGATTCTTTCTCTTCTCTTTTGCTTTCAGAAGAAATGAAGCAAAATCCTTTGGCTCCTCTCCCGCAAGCTCACTATGTTTGAACACAAGGTGGCAGTAAATATCAAATCTCTCCTCTGTGCTGCTTACCGTGTGTTCTTCCCAGTACGCAGCAGCCTGCTTGTCCCCCTTGATCTTCTGATATACCTGTTTTCCCTGTTTTGGTCCCAGAAATAACACAAGTACATTGTGAAGATTTTGCAGATTTTCTCTGCTGATGCAGGAAAACAAAGCGGTAACGATTTCCCCTGCCGTATCCGCTTTCAGTTCCTGCTCTTCCCCCTTCTCCTTTTTCTCACTGCATTCTTTTGCCGTCATGCGTGTCACATCATATCCACGTTCACCCCAATAACGCACCACAGCATCATATCCCGTATCATTGGAAACAATGCAGTAAGAGCTGTCTTTTTCCTGACACAGAAGATAGCCAAGCTGTGTCACAAGCTGAAAATCCAGGGCATTTGTCCCCTCGAAACACTTGATAAAAACAGGCTCTTTCTCGACCTCTTTTAGCCGTCTGACACTCTCGTAGTTCATATACGGACTTTTTGCCGTATAGAACACATAGACCTTATCCTCCGGTTCAGAGACCGACAAAAGCTGTACCCATACATCTCCTACATTTTCACTGTCTACGAAATATATTTTTTTCATTTTTCATTTCTCATTTGACGAACCGAATTGCTCTTCTATTGTAACAGAAATCCGCGATTCGCGCCACACGTTTTTCCATTTCTCTGCACTTACAGGATATCAATATAGTCCCCTGCCAGTGCCTTGTTCATACTGCGGACTGCACAGAATTTTCCACACATGGAACAGGTGTCTTCGTGCTCCGGTTTGCGGTCCTCACGGATCTGTTTTGCAGTCTCCGGATCGATCGCACATTCCCACTGTGCTTCCCAGTCAAGAACACGTCTGGCATCTGCCATCCTGTCGTCGATCTCTCTTGCGCCGCGCACACCTTTTGCAATGTCTGCCGCATGTGCTGCGATCTTGGATGCTATGATACCCTGTTTTACGTCCTCAACATTCGGAAGCGCCAGATGCTCTGCCGGTGTGACATAGCAGAGGAATGCGGCACCGTTCTGCGCTGCGATCGCGCCACCGATCGCGGAAGTGATATGGTCATAGCCCGGTGCGATATCGGTTACAAGCGGTCCTAATACATAAAATGGTGCCCCCATACAGATGGTCTGCTGGATCTTCATATTTGCCGCGATCTGATCCATCGGCATATGTCCCGGTCCTTCTACCATAACCTGAACATCTCTTGCCCATGCACGTTTTGTCAGTTCTCCCAGACGTACCAGTTCCTCGATCTGGCAGACATCTGAGGCATCAGCCAGACATCCCGGTCTGCACGCATCCCCCAGTGAAATGGTCACATCATGTTCTCTGCAAATCTCCAAGATCTCATCATAGTATTCGTAAAACGGATTTTCCTCTCCGGTCATGCACATCCATGCAAAAACAAGGGAACCGCCTCTGGATACGATGTTCATTTTTCTTTTGTGTTTTTTGATCTGCTCGATCGTTTTTCTGGTGATACCGCAGTGAAGAGTCACAAAGTCCACACCATCCTCGGCATGAAGACGTACCACATCGATGAAATCTTTTGCTGTTAATGTTGCAAGATCTCTCTGATAATGGATGACAGAGTCATAAACCGGCACGGTTCCGATCATTGCCGGGCACTCTGCAGTCAGTTTTCTTCGGAATGGGATCGTATTTCCATGGGAAGACAGATCCATGATCGCATGTGCTCCCATATCAACGGCAGCCATTACCTTTTCCATTTCCACATCATAATCCTTGCAGTCTCTTGAAATACCAAGGTTTACATTGATCTTGGTGCGCAGCATCGAACCTACGCCCTCCGGATCGATGCAGGTGTGATGTTTATTGGCGCAGATGACGACTTTTCCCTCTGCCACGAGTGGCATCAGTTCCTCTACACTCATGCGCTCCTTTTCTGCTACTCTTTTTAACTGCTCTGTTACGATTCCTTTGCGTGCCGCTTCCATCTGTGTTGCATACTGTTCCATATTCATCCTCCATTAGACGCAGAAAAACCCGGTCCTACGGACCGGGTTTCTATGTTCGTTCCGCTCCCTACGACAGTCTTAACTGACAGGTTCTAAGAGTCAGGTTCTACCTTCTCAACCGCTTGTGTTTCCACGCGCAGTCCCTCTGCGTTCTATTTCTTTTCTTTTTTTATACCAACTAGCTTAACTTAATTTTGCGTTTCTGTCAATGGGCTGGCTTTGCAATCTCATCGATCTTGCGCAGTTCTTCTTCGGTAAACGGCGCACAGTCTATCACTTTGACATTGTCTAAGATCTGCTGTGGCTTGGATGCCCCGATCAAAACGCTGGTTACTTCTTTGTGGTGGAGCAGCCATCCCAGTGCCATCTCGGAAAGTTTTTCGCCTCGCTCTGCTGCCAGATCGTTTAATTTCCGTATCTGCTCTATGCGTTCCGGTGTCAGTGTACTTTCCTTTAAAAATCTGCCATCCCTGCGGATACGGCTGTCCTCCGGAATACCATTTAAATAGCGGTCGGTAAGCTGTCCCTGTGCCAGCGGGCTGAATGTGATCAGACCTTTTTTTACTTTTGTGACCGCTTCAAGCAATCCGTTTTCCTCTACCGTTCTGTCAAAGATCGAATAACGGTTCTGGTTGATCACAAATGGACATTTTAACTCATCTAAGATCGCAGTGGCACGCTCCAATGTCTTTCCATCATAATTGGATAATCCGACATAAAGTGCCTTTCCACTGGATACGGCGGATGCCAGAGCTCCCATCGTCTCTTCCAGCGGAGTCTCCGGATCCATCCTGTGATGATAGAAGATGTCCACATACTCAAGTCCCATCCGTTTTAAACTCTGGTCAAGGCTTGCGAGCAGGTATTTGCGGCTGCCCCAGTTTCCATAAGGGCCCTCCCACATATCATATCCCGCCTTCGTCGTGATGATCAGTTCATCGCGGTACCGGGAAAATTCTTCTTTTAAGATCCTGCCAAAATTTTTCTCTGCACTTCCATATGCAGGTCCATAATTGTTTGCCAGATCAAACTGTGTAATTCCATGGTCAAATGCGGTAAAGCACAGCTGTTTCATATTTTCATAAGAAGACGTATCTCCGAAATTATGCCACAGTCCAAGTGACACTTTCGGAAGTAACAGTCCGCTTTTTCCACAGCGGTTATATTGCATGGTTTCGTATCTTTCTTTTGCTGCTGTATACATAGTAAAAACCTCCTTTTCTCCATCGGTCTGATTATACCTCTAACCCCTCTTTTTTTGTACCCCTTCGCAGTCAAATGCCGGGATAAAACTCTCCTCTGCCGTCTCCCCCTCCTGGATAAATCCATTCTCCACGCCAAGCTCGATCGCGTAATCGACCACCTCGTCATACTCTCTCTCCGTCAGTTTCCGGTTCAGTTCCGGATATGCAGTCAGTGCCTCAACCGGAGTAAACTGGTTTAAAATGCTGATATAGATCAAATCTCCATATGTCTCATAAAGGTAGCGGATGACAGCCTTGGAATCTTTGGTATTTCCAGGAAGCACCAGATGCCTTACGATCGTTCCGCGCTTCATCAGATCTCCCTCAAAAACTGCCGCTCCCGTCTGTCTGACCATCTCGGAGAGCGCCGCTTTTGCGGTTTCTACATAATCTTTTGCATGGGAATATTTTTCGCTCAATGCGGGGTCCATATATTTAAAATCCGGCAGATAGATATCCACAAGTCCATCGAGACTGCGGATCGTATCCACATTTTCATAGCTGCTGGTGTTATAAACCACCGGCAGGTCCATCCCGCACGCCTTTGCCCATTCCAGTGCCGGAATGATCTGCGGCACAAAATGTCCCGGTGTGACCAGATTGATATTGTTTGCCCCCTGCTCCATCAGCTCTAAAAAGATTTCTCCGAGCCGCTCTGTGCTGATCTCTTTTCCCGCGGTACCATTTGCGATCTTCCTGTTCTGGCAGAACACACAGTGCAGGGCACAGCCGCTGAAAAATACGGCACCCGATCCCGCTTCACCTGAAATGCAGGGTTCCTCCCAATAATGTAACGCTGCCCTTGCAACCTTTAACTGATCGGTTTGTCCACAAATCCCCCGCTCTCCCTGCGCTCTGTCCACCGCACAGTTTCTGGGGCATAATCCACATTTTTTATCACTCATTCTTTTCTCCACTCCAATATCATCAAAACTATGACTTGATAATCTGATCCATTTTGGGTATGATAAGGAATGTATTTTTAATATTAGTTACTATCATACGCAAGGAGTTTACTATGAATCAGAAAAACTGTATGGTCGCTCAGTCTGGCGGCCCGACTGCAGCCATCAACGCCAGCCTTGCCGGTGTTATTGACGGCGTAATGAAATCTTCCAGATACGATATCGTATACGGTTCTTTAAACGGCATAACCGGTATCTTAAATAATGAACTGATGAACTTATCCGAGCTCATGCAAAAAGATCCGGATTACCTGAAACGTCTTAAGGTTACACCTGCCATGTTTTTAGGTTCCTGCCGTTATAAACTTCCGGATTATCTGGATGATGATTCTTCCTATGTCTATATTTTTAAACAGTTTGAGGACTATAACGTAGACGCGTTTTTCTATATCGGCGGCAATGATTCCATGGACACCGTACAGAAATTATCCGAATACGGCAAAAAGATTGGCAGCTCCGTCCGCATCATCGGTATTCCGAAAACCATTGACAATGACCTGTGCGAAACCGACCACACACCGGGATTTGGTTCCGCAGCGAAATATATTGCCACTTCTCTGCTTGAGATCTCCCATGACACTTTTATTTATGCAGTGAAAAGTGTAACTATCGTTGAGATCATGGGACGTGATGCCGGATGGCTTACCGCCGCTGCTGCGCTTGCAAGAAACGAATACAATACAGCACCGCATCTCATTTATCTGCCGGAAGTTCCGTTCGATAAAGAAGACTTCCTGCTTGATGTCAAACGTCTGCTTTTCGAGCAGAACAATGTCATCGTTGCCGTATCTGAGGGGATCCGTGATGCTTCCGGCAATTATATCAGTGCCTCCGAGCAGTCTACCGACACCTTTGGTCACAGCCAGCTGAGTGGTGCCGGAAAAACACTCGAATTTCTGGTCAAGGAAAAATTAGGCGTAAAGGTACGCTCCGTAGAAGTCAATGTTTTACAGCGTTGTGCCGCACACCTTGCTTCCAAAACAGACTTAGACGAGTCTTTCGCCCTTGGTCAGAAAGCAGTTGAGCTCTCCGAGGAAGGCATTACCGCATCCATGGTAACAGTAGAGCGTATCTCGAATACACCTTATCAGGTTGCATACGGACACGCCCAGATCAGTCACATTGCAAATGAAGCAAAATCCGTTCCAGTGGAATGGATCAACGATGCCGGAAACGACATCAGGCAGCCTCTCATGGATTACTTAACCCCATTGATCCAGGGAGAAGCAGACATTACTTATCAGAACGGTCTCCCGGTCTATATGAATGTCAGTCATTTAGCAAAACATCAATAAATTTACCAATTTCAACCCACGCTCTTTTAGATTCCGGCAGCATCTTTGCTGCCATCTGAAAGATGTGGAACATCCCCTCATAAATACTCAACCGGACTTTTACGCCCTGTTCTCTTGCTTTTGCCGCTACGTTTACCGAGTCTGACAACAGCATCTCATAGGAGCCGACCTGTATCAACATCGGCGGAAATCCCCTGAAATCCCCAAAAAGTGGGGAAATATAAGCATCCATCGGATCATGGTCTCCGACATAATCTTTGTTATAAATAAGGCTGTCCCTTGTCTTTCCAAACAATGGGTCTTTTTCAAAGTTTGTCTCATAGGACTCTCCACTTGCCGTTAAGTCCGTCCAGGGAGACATTGCCACGATCCCACATGGCATCTGCATTCCCTTATCTTTCAGATAATGGCACAGTGCCATCGCAAGTCCGCCACCTGCGGAATCTCCTGCTATAATGATCTGCTCTGCAAACCAGCCCTGTGCAAGCAGATAGGAGTATGCTGCAAAGGCATCTTCCAGTGCTGCCGGATACGGGTCTTCCGGTGCCACTCTGTAGTCCGGTGTCAGCACGCTCATACCATGGCTGACCTCATTATACAGCCCGGCAAACATGCGGTACGAATTTCGCATGGCACCGACATAACCGCCTCCATGAAGCTGCAAGATGATTTTATCCGTATCCGGGTTTTCCTTTAATGATAAAAGCTCCATTGTCATATGTTCCAGCGGTATCGTCTTCAGTTCAAAGCAGGGTGGGCATTTCCAGGGTGCCTCGACCGTACCGATCTTTTTTCTTAACGCTCCGTTTTTTATCTTTTTTCCAATCAGATGATCCTGTGTCACATGGGCAATCATATCCCGCATGACACGCCCTCTGATACTTGCTTCACTTTCTGCCATCTATCGTTTCCTTTCCTTCTTTCTTAACGCACATGAAATCTGCGCTTTAACTCCACTCTCGCACGACGGTCTCCGATGATCACAGTTCCCAAAAACAGGAACAGGGAGAACGCAAATGCAAGCAATGAAAGAAACGGCACTGTGATCACTCCGATCGCACGTAAAATGAGCGGTACGATACTGCACAGCAGCATAAAGATCTGCCACATCAGATAACTCTGCCAGTTTCTTCTGTTTATGATCATACAAACAATAATTCCCACATCCATAAACATGATCGCCGCAGGCAGGGCGTAATTGACTGACCAGCCACGGTATCCGGTCACCAGATCGATCCCCACCACCACAAGGATAGCGATCAGCGTTAAAACAACCGTCTTTCCCTTATAACCAGATTTGCCAAGAATGGCAAATGCAAGCACCAGATATCCGTAAAACAATGCCAGACCTGCGATCGCGCTCCACCAGATATTCGTATCCTGCATCGCATTGATATAGACCAATAATACCTCGGTCAGGATGGCACAGAACAGATAGATCTTACTGATAAATACCAGTTTTCTTGACCGTATCCTGACATCCGGATACATATTTTCCACTTCTACGGTCTGCTCAAGCACCGAACCGCAGAGCGGACAACGCTCTGTCTCGTCTAACACTTCTATGTTACAATTTTTACATCTACTCATAATGAACCCCGTTACTTTCTATTTCTACCTGAATCCCGTCCGCTGCGATCTTACGGAAAAATCCCCGCTGCACATCCGGCTCCACCAGGTCATAGCTGAAACTAAAGACCAGCGTATCGCCATAGGAACAGATGGTTCCTTTCAGGTGCTGCCCTTTCGACATTGCCAGAAAGGAATGGAACATTTCGACATAAGGGCGGTACTCTTCTGCCACCGAAATATTGCCGATGTTCGTTACCGTAGCGGTATTGGCAAGTGCAGAAGTCGTATAGACATATTTCATTGCGATATTTTTCAAAAACAACGGTACTGCACGCGCGATCAGAAGTTTTTCATTGGAGACATTGTAGGAAAACAGTTTTTCCAGATGCTCCCTGTTGATCTGGCTGCGCAGGCTCTCCTGTACAATATGCAGCACTTCCTCGAAGGTATAGATCTCTTTCTGCGGATGAAATTCTGCAGATACCATGACGAAGAAATTTTTCGTTGTATTGGAATTAAAATATGGTCTTAAATTGACCGGCACTGCAACACGGATCGGACGTTGCGACGGCATGCCATGCAGACATTCCGTGTATACACTCCAGATATAAACAGAGACCAGATATTCATTGATACTTGCACCATACGCATGGCAGACCTTTTTTAACTCCGGGATCTGCATATAACCGTGCATAACTCCAAACTCTCCCGGTGGGAGCTTTTCTCCTTTGATCAGATACGCTTTTTTCGTCTGATAGCCTTTTGCAGAACTCTTCTTATAGTTTTTTAAGAAACTGTCCTCTCTGTTTAAGGAGGTATCACTGCTTAGCGTATCTCCCAGTTTTTCCTGCAATTCCTCATGTGCAAGCCGCAGATACTGATAGGTCAGCTCTTTTAAGAAATTGATGCCGCCCATTCCATCGGTCAGTACATGGAATACCTCTAAATTGATCCGGTATTTATAATAGGTCACGCGGAACATATAGCTGTGATTCTGATTCTGGCGGATATAACGGCATGGAAATGCGTTTTCCTCTCTGACTCTCGGTGCCGGCTTTCCGTTTTCCTCAAAATAATACCAGAACACACCCTGTCGCAGTCGCAGGTTAAATCCATCGAATTTCGGCAACACCATATCCAGTGCCTGCTGCAGTAATTCCGGTTGGATCAGTTCCTTTAATGTCACGCTGATCCGGTAGACATTGCTCATGCTCTCCCCGGCAATGACCGGGAACAGATGCGCTGTGTTATCCAGTCTGTCCCAGCGGATCTCCTTGTATGATCTGTGATTTGCTGTTTTTTTTGTTTGTTGTATTGTTTCTGTTGTCTCAGTCGTTTCTTTCTTTTTCATAGACTCACTCTTTTTCTGTTATTCTGAATATCCATATTGTTTTATTATAGATTATGTGAGGGGAAAAAACAATTTCTATCTTTACAGACACGAACAAAATTCTAGTATTCTTTGATAAATTCTTTTCTTCACAATATACTACTTTTTTCTAAAACTCCGCTCTTGATTTTTTTCCGTGTTACTTTTAAAATAAAGTGGTATGTGGACATACCACAGATTTTATTTGTAAGGAGATTTCCATGAAATTCACAAAATTAAATGCACCATCCTTAAAGGATTTATTTGTTTCGGAACTTGAAACTATGATCTTGTCCGGAAAACTAGAGATAGGAACGAAGCTCCCGTCCGAGCGTGAGCTTGCTGCTTCCATGCAGGTGTCCCGTGCCGTTGTCAATGCCGGGATTGCTGAACTGGAACAAAAGGGCTTTCTTGTGGTCAAGCCACGTATTGGTACATTTGTAGAAGATTACCACCGCAATGGTACGATCGAAACACTTACCGCCCTGATGAAATACAACGGCGGTATGTTGGGTGACAGCGAAATCCGTTCAATCCTCGAAATCCGTATGATCTTCGTCGGACTGTCTGCAACACTCGCTGCGGATACTGCAGGTGAAGAAGAAATTTTGTCTTTGAAAAAATATCTGGATGCCTTAAAGGTCTGCACCGACAATGACGAGGCGGTAGAGCTTCTGTTTTCTTTTTATCATGAGCTAGCTTTTATCAGTGGAAACACACTGCTTCCACTTTTTATCGCATCTTTCCGTGAGTTAGTATGCCCATTGTGGTTCCGTTTTGCAAGAAATTATGGCATTCCTACCCTCTATGAAAGCACGCTCGAGTTTTATCGAAGCCTTGTTGCAAGAGATAAAGAGACCCTGATGCACCTCGCCGAGAAATCATCCCGCGACAGTATCGAGGGAATCCATACTATTTATACCAGATAAACACTGTTTTGGGGACAACAGTACAAAAAAGAACGTGGACCCGCCATCCACGTTCTTTTTCTTTCCACTCTTATTTTGCAAACTGGCTGTTATACAGTTTTGCATAAAATCCCTGCTTTGCTAACAATTCTTCATGATTTCCCTGCTCTATGATGCTTCCGTCTTTCATGACCAGGATGATATCTGCCTCCTGGATTGTTGAGAGACGATGTGCCACGATAAAGCTCGTTCTGCCCTGCATCATCTTTGCAAATGCTTTCTGGATCCTGATCTCCGTTCTGGTATCGATGGAGGAAGTTGCCTCATCCAAAATCAGCATCGGCGGCAGACAGAGCATAACACGCGCAATACAGAGGAGCTGTTTCTGTCCCTGTGACAGATTGCCGCCATCCTCCGCGATCACTGTATTGTATCCGTCTTTCAGACGTTTGATAAAGCTGTGTGCATGGGATGCCTTTGCTGCCGCGATGATCTCTTCCTCAGTCGCATCCGGTTTTCCCATTGCGATATTTTCGCGGATGGTGCCGCTCCGCAGCCAGGTTTCCTGCAATACCATACCGTAATTGTTCCGAAGACTCTTTCTTGTCATCTCGCGGATCGGAATGTTGCTTACTGAGATCGTACCGCTGTCCACATCGTAGAAACGCATCAACAGATTGATCAACGTTGTTTTTCCACATCCGGTCGGTCCAACGATGGCAACACGCTGTCCCGGTTTTACAGACAGATTAAAATCTGTAATGAGCTTCTGCTCTTTTGTATAGGAAAAGTTCACATGGGAAAGCTCTACGCTGCCATCTGCATGCTCAAGCACTGCCGCATCCTGCGCATCTGCCACTTCCGGCTCTTCCTCGATCAGTTCAAAAATACGTGCCGCACAGGCAAGCGCATTCTGAAGTTCTGTAATGACACCTGAAATCTCGTTGAACGGTTTCGTGTACTGGTTTGCATAGCTGAGCAGACTCGAAAGCTGTCCGACTGTGATACCACCGCTGATCGCCAAAAATGCTCCGACAATACCAACCGTTGCATAAACCAGACTGTTGACAAAACGGGTTGCCGGGTTGGTGATACTGGAAAAGAAGATGGCTCGCAGCGAATATTTCTGTAATCTGCCATTGATCTCATCAAATTTTTCCAGTGCCTCCTCCTCATGGGAAAATGCCTGTACCACCTTCTGGTTTCCGATCATTTCCTCAATAAAACCAGTCTGCTCCCCTCTGGTCTCGGACTGCAGCTTAAACATGGAAAATGTTTTCTTTGCAATAAAGCTTGCAACAAACAATGATACCGGTGTAATGAGTACCACTGCGACTGTGATCTTAACATTGATCACCAACATGAAGATCAACGTACCAAGGATCGTGACCACGCCGGTAAAAAACTGCGTAAATCCCATCAGAAGTCCATCTGCGAACTGATCAACATCTGCGATCACACGGCTTACGATCTCACCATACGAATGGCTGTCAATATAGGAAAGCGGAAGATGCTCGATCTTGTCAAACGCTTCCTTTCGGATATCTCTTACTACATTATAGGTAATTTTATTGTTGCACGCATTCATGATCCACTGTGCAACCGCGGTAAGCAGAATAATGATCGCCATCTTGCGCAGGATCACAAAAATCCCTGCAAAATCCACCAGACCTTTTGCAATGATAAAATCCACTGCCTGACCTGTCAGGATCGGAATATAAAGTGTCAACGCCACGGTCACTGCCGCAAGGAGAATGGAACTGCCCAGATATGCCCAATATCGTTTGATATAACGCAATACCTTTCTTATCGTTGTTTTCTGCTGTTTTGTCACTATCTTTTTCATGCCTGTTCACCTCCCGCAGCTTTTTTAAACTGGGAATAGTAAATCTCCTGATAAACCTCGCAGTTTCGTAACAGTTCTTCATTGGTTCCCATTCCTGCCACTGCACCATCGTCAAGAACGATGATCTTGTCTGCCTGCTGAATGGATGCTGCACGCTGGGAAACGATAAATACCGTCGGGTTTCCGTCCATCTCACGGATTGCCTTGCGCAATGCCGCATCTGTTGCGAAGTCAAGTGCGGATGCACTGTCATCCAAGATCAAAATCTCCGGTTTGCGGACCAGCGCACGCGCGATCGTCAGACGCTGCCTCTGTCCACCGGACAAATTTTTACCGCCCTGCTCGATCACAAAATCAAGACCGCCCTCTTTGGTATCGACAAACTCTTTCGCCTGTGCGATCTCCAGTGCACGGTTCATCTCTTCCTCGGTCGCATCTGCATTGCCCCATGCCAGGTTTTCACGGATGCTTCCCTTAAATAATACCGCTTTCTGTAATACCGCTCCTGTTTTCTCACGGAGTTCTGCGATCGGGTAATCTCTGACATCCCGCCCATTGACTAACACTCTTCCCTTGGTAACGTCATAGAAACGCGGGATCAGATTGACAATGGATGACTTTCCGGAACCGGTACCTCCGATGATGCCGATCGTCTGTCCTTTTTCTGCAGTAAAATCAATATCGGTCAGCGATTCATCTCCGGCTCCTGCATAGGTTAAGCTGACATGCTCAAATGCAACCGCACAGTCAGATGAAGATGCTTCTGTTTTTTCAAAAGAAGATGCCTCTTTCAGAGAAGATTCCAGTTCAAATACAGACTGGATACGATTTCCACAGGCAATTGATTTATTAATATTAATGATCAGGTTTGCCAGTTTTACAAGTTCTACTAATATCTGTGACATATAGTTGATCAGTGCAACGACTTCACCCTGCGTAATAAAACCATTATCCACACGGATGGCTCCCACCCATACAAGTGCCACGATCGCGCCATTTACGATCACATAAGTAAATGGGTTCATCAGGGCAGATATCTTTCCTACATAGAGCTGCGCTCTTGTCAGAATATCGTTGTTCTCGTTGAAATGTTCGATCTCACTCTCTTCTTTATTGAATGCACGGATCACCCTGCTTCCGGTCAGATTCTCTCTTGTAATGCCAAGCACCTGATCCAGGGCTCCCTGCACTTTCTTATATAGCGGTATACTCACTAACATCACGCCAAATACCACCACTGAAAGCAGTGGGATGGCCACCACGAAGATCAAAGCTGCTTTTACATCAATAGTAAATGCCATGATCATCGCACCAAACACGATAAACGGCGAACGGAGGAACAGACGTAACACAAGGTTGACACCATTCTGCACCTGATTGACATCACTCGTCATCCTTGTGATCATTGTGGAAGTTCCAACGGTATCCATTTCCGAAAAAGACAATTTTTCAATGTGTGCAAACAGTCCGTGGCGAAGCCCTGTTGCAAAGCCGACTGCTGCCTTTGCCGCAAAATACTGTGCTGTGATCGAGCAGACCAGACCAATCACTGCCAACAGGATCAGGATCAGACACATTTTTAAAATATATGGTTTGTCTGAATACGCAACACCATGGTCAATGATCGCCGCCATAACGAGCGGAACGATCAACTCAAAAGATGCCTCCAATAATTTAAAGAGAGGTCCTAGAACACTCTCTTTTTTGTAATCCTTTAAATATATTAACAACTTTCTCATTTTTCTTTGTGCCCCTTTAATTTCTGCATCCCCACAATGATGACTCCGCCGATCACAAATGCGATAACAGAAAATTCATGCAATGTCATTGCAGGCTGCGGAACTTCCAAAGAAGTCGGACCCATGATCACCGCATAGACAGATCCCAACATCAATCCGATGATCAGATAGATCGTCTGTGCCCTGAATTTTTCCAGTGCCTTCCGAATTACCTTCACAACACTGAACGCTCCCACAATCACGCCACATCCAAATAAAAATACCGGCAGGAAACAGGAAAAATCTAAATGTAAGATATCCTTGATTGCTGTTACAATTGGAAGATAGAGTCCCATGATCAAAAGCAGGGTCGATCCTGAAATACCAGGAAGTACCATTGCAGAGATTGTGATCATTCCGGCAATAAAAATAAAAATACCATATCCTGCTGTAATATATTCCAGATCAACACCATTTCCACCGCCAGTCGGATTGAAATAAGTGATCGCTGTTACGATTACAATTCCTAAAATGATAAACAGTGCCGCTGCTTTTTTCCCCAGCAGACACTCTTTTTCTTCCATGAATACGATCGGGATCGCAAAAATGATAAACCCAATGAACAGCGAACTAATAATGTAAATATGGCTTTCAAATACACTTGCCAGGATCAACATTGCAAGAACAAAACCACATACCCATCCAATTCCAAGTTTAATCAAAAAACACAGTGCAGCCTTCTTTTTCTCTTTATCGCCAGTCAGCAGATCATCGATCGAATCAATAAACTGGTCATAAAATCCCAGCAAAAATGCAACCGTACCACCGGAAACACCCGGTACGCTGTCTGCCAGTGCCATACAAAAGCCTCGGATAAACTGTATTATCATAGTAGTTGTAATCTCCATTCTCTGTTATTATTCCATATATTTGTCCAACTGATACGAAACATCCAATACATTTCCAAGCAGTGACTTGGTACTTGCTGCATTGTCCAGGTTTTTCACACTCAGTTCTGCCGCCTGCACGGAGGATGCTGTCACTTCTTCTGTCGTTGCAGATAACTGCATAATGTTTTCTACGATCTGATTGTTGGCATCGGATAAACCATTTAACATATGGTCGATCTCTCCAATGTCGTCGATCAACTGCTCTACATTCTGGTTCATGGCATCAAAGCTCTCGGAAGCTGCTGCGATCATTCCATCCTGTGCACTTGCAGCCTCAACAGAACGCTCTACTGCATTTCCTGCTGCCTGTGCATTATCAGAAAGCTCGCCTAAGATATCTGCGATATGTTCGGTCTCCTGTCTGGTCTTCTCTGCCAGCTGGCGGATCTCATCTGCAACAACGGCAAATCCTTTTCCGGCCTCACCTGCTCTAGCACTCTCAATTGAAGCATTCAATGCAAGCAGATTGGTCTGGCTTGAAATTGAGAAGATCGTATCTGCAATGCTCTTTACTGCATTGGTACGCTCCTGTAGCTGTCTCATGGAGTCTGCAACCTCGGAGTTGGTCTGTGTAATGACCTCGGACTGATGTTTCAGCTCGTCCATCATACGTGCACTCTGGTTATTTAACTCTGTAGAATGTTTTGCCACTTCCACCATCTTCTGGGAACGCTCTAATGTCACACCAATGGAATCCTGAATACTCTGTGTCATCGTCGTCTGAGTCTGAATATTTTCCGCCGTATTTAAAGTACTGTCTGAAATATCTTTCATGGCACCATTTACCACACCGGTCGAATCGTTTAGATTGGTTACGATGCTCATTGCATTCTCGGTTCCTTTTCTCACTTCCTCCGCAACAGAAAGAACATCCTCTAACATTTTCTGCTGTTTTTCTTCTTTTTCTTCAAGACTGCCAATCGTGTCCTGATTAAACTTGTACGCATTCATGGTTGTCAGATAAACCACGATCAAAAGGAGGCAGACTGCAAAAGTTGCACAGAGCTGATCCAGTGCATCATCTCCCGTATAAGCATGCATCACGGAAATCTTTAAGAGTGTCACTAAAATACTCAGTGCTCCCATTGCAACGCCGGAAATTGCTGCAAATTTTTTGTCAAAAAACAGGATACATCCTACAAACGGAATTACAGCCATAAATTTTACATAATAGTTATCAAATGCATATGTCATCAGAAATGTAACAAGCATCAGACCTGCCAGTGCCACATATCTGGTTTTGGGATCCGTTGCATTCCTCTTATTTAAGATAATGACGATCGCACTCGCGATCACAATGATCGTTGCTATCATCGACGTATAGCCAACGGTACGAACCCCTCTCATACAGGCAATTCCTACAATTCCCAATACAAACACATAAAAAACAACAAATCCCAGTGTCAAAAACGTATTTGCGCGTTTTGTCTGTTCTTCTACGTCAGCATATCGAAACTTTTTTTCTTCCATTTTTTTCCCTTTCTCTTACTGTGTTTTTCAATCGCACTATAATAAATCCGCATTTATCATATCATAATCTCTGTTCAACGAACAGTCCTCACTTTCAAAAAATTTTTTCCCGGTAAGGTTTCCTTGCAGAAGTACAGATCTCGTCACGCAGTTTCCACAGGCAGTAAAGATTCGGGATTGCCATAAAAGAATTGAACAGATCTGACAGTCCCCACACCAGATCAAGCGATACGACTGCCCCCAAATACACAAACAAAAGGTAACCGATCCGGTACAACCGCCTGCCCCGCTCCCCTAAAAGATATTCTGCCGCACATTCTCCATAGACATTCCATCCGATGATTGTGGCAAACGCAAAAAGTACCAGAGAGACAGACAGGATCTGCTCTCCTGCAAAAGGCAGCTGCCGGAATGCCACAAAGCACAGGCGGTCCGGTGGCACATTTAAATATGCTTCCTCATGAGAAAGCATACTGCTGACCGAAGCGATCCCCGTGACTGCACACATCACCACGGTATCCCAGAATGGGCCTGTCATGGAAACAAGTCCCTGTCTGACCGGGGATTTTGGCTCCGATACCGCTGCCGTCATCGGAATGGAGCCAAGCCCAGCCTCATTGGTAAAAAGTCCACGCGAGATCCCCATTCTCATTGCGATCATAAAAGCAGAGCCTGTAAGTCCTCCTCCAGCTGCCGGAAGGGTAAGAGCCGACTCAAAGATGACTTTTACCGCCATGCCGAGCCACCTGTAATTTAATCCTAAAAGAAGCAGACAGCCTCCAAAATAAAATGTACTCATAGCTGGAACCAGCCATGTGCAGACCTTTGCGATCTGGTTTCTGCCGCCCATGATCACGAGTCCTGCAAGGAGTACCGTCACAAGTCCAATTCCCTGTGCAGGCATCGGGATCTGTTCTTTGATGGCGATACAGATTGAATGTGCCTGCACACTGCTTCCGATCCCAAAAGATGCACAAATTGTAAAAACCGAGAATGCCACAGCCATTCCTTTTTTCCCCAATACCCTCTCTAATACATACATCGGACCGCCAAGATAAGTTCCATTTTTTCTCTTCACGCGATAGTTCACTGCCAGAAAACATTCCCCATAGCAGGTCGCGATCCCTAAAAATCCGGTCAGCCAGCACCAGAACACCGCCCCGGGACCGCCCAGTGCGATCGCCGTAGAGATCCCCACGATATTTCCGGTCCCAATCGTCGCTGCAAGTGCCGTTGCAAGCGCAGTAAATCCCTGCCGCTCTCCTGTTATACTGAGTTTTATGCCAAGCGGGATCTTCCGCTGTATCACACCGGAACCAAATGTAAAATAAAGATGTGTTCCCAGTAAAAGGAACAGCATCGGAAAACTCCAGATATATTCCTGTAAGAATGCAATATAATAGCTGACCATCTCCATCCGCACACATCCTCCGCATAGCAAAATATGTGTTTCTTTTTATATTTATTCATATAAATAATAAATCTTGTTCCTTTATATAGTAGATTTTTCCTATTTTTTCTGATATAATTTAGTATAATAGCGTAATAAAGCACTACGACATAAGGAGGTACAAATGAAACGGAAACTATTATATCTGCTCGCTCTCTGTGCTGTAACCCTTTTCTGCGGCTGTGGAGAAACGCAAACCATTGACGATTATGCAACCAATGAAGGTTACGAAACCAGCTCTTCATCGTCAAAAGTTTCCTCTTCCGGCGGGTCGGATGCTATGGCAGCCTCTGGCATCCCTAAAGACGAGATCAAAGTTGGAGTTCTCCATCTGTCCGACCCTGCAGAGGGAAGCGGTTACTCCTACACGCACGACCTTGGTATTCAGGGTATGCAGGCAAATCTTGGGCTTTCCTCTGACCAGATCATCCGAAAGATCAATGTCGATGACTCTGATGCAGATGCAACACGCACCGCCATTCAGGAATGCATTGATGAGGGCTGTAACATCATCTTTACCACCAGTTGGGGATATATGGATGTGACAGAAGAAATGGCATCTGAATATCCAGATATCTATTTCTGTCACGGAACCGGCTATAAGAGCAATGGCAAAAATTTTACCAACTATTTCGGTCGGATCTATCAGGCTCGTTACCTGAGCGGTATTGTCGCCGGTATGAATACTTCTTCCAATAAGATCGGCTATGTTGCTGCGCAGGATTCCTCGAATTCTGAGGTGACCGGCGGTATTGATGCCTTTGCCATCGGTGTTGCCTCCGTCAATCCGGATGCAACCATCTATGTCAAAGTTACCAACAGCTGGTATGACCCGGATGCCGAGAGGGCGGCTTCCGAAACACTCCTTTCGATGGGGTGTGATGTCATGGCGCAGCACTGTGATACCGCTTATCCACAGACGATGGCGCAGGATGCCGGTGTTTATGGGATCGGCTACAACTCGGATATGCAAAAAGAAACTCCAGACTCCTGTCTGACCAGTGTAATCTGGAACTGGAGTGCCTATTATACTTATGCTGTCCAGAGTGTCATTGATGGCACCTGGGACGGTCAAAACTATTACGGCGGCATGGCAGACGGTCTGGTTGGTATTACTTCTCTTGCAGACTTCTGTGCCGAGGGAACACAGGAAAAAGTGGATGAAGCAAAGGCCGGGATCTTATCTGGTTCCCTTAATGTTTTTGATGGCAAGTTAGAAACAAACACAGGTGAAACCATTGGAAGTGACGGTTCTACCTTAGATGATGCGACTATCACAGGCGGCATCAACTGGTATTACAAAAATGTTTCCATTGTAGAGTAAAGGGGGGAGAATATTATGAATACACGATTTACATTGCGCAAAAAGATGCTGGTATTGACCGTATTACCGATCTTTGTTCTCGGTATCTTAGTGATTTTTCTCTCTCTGACTGTGGTAAAAAATGCCATGGTAAGCGAGATTGAGGATGCCTTACGGAGTGCCGCTACCGCCACCTTTGCTGCTTATGACCAGAATTCCGGTTCCTATATTGAGGCTGCAAACGGCGATATCTGGAAAGGAAGTTACAACATTTCCAAATCCGAGAGTATTGTAGACAGTATTAAAGAAAAATCCGGCATGGAAGTCACATTTTTTTATGGAAACCGCCGTATCATGACTTCTGCAGTTGATGCTAATGGTAACCGTATCCTTGGTTCTCCTGCCGGAGATAAGATTGTAGAGACCGTGCTAAACAACGGCGAAGAATATTTCAGCCATGCAGTTTCCATTGATGGAACCATCTTTTATGGCTACTATACACCTGTCTATCAGGATGGCACTGCTTCGCCGATTGGCATGATATTTATAGGTGCCAATAAGCAAAAAAAAGATGACACTGTACACCGTATCATTTATACCATGATCGCATGTACGGTTTCCCTGATGGTATTGTGTATTATCATCTCCGTTTTCTACTCCGGTTCTATCTCCAGGTCGTTAAAGAAAAGTATTGGTGTGGTTCAGGCGGTTGCTGCAGGCAACTTAAAAACTTCAATTGATAAACATTTGTTAAAGAAAGATGACGAGGTTGGTGACCTTTCCCGTGCCATTCTGCAGTTACAACAGGAAATGACCCAGAGTCTCGAATCGATCGCAGACAACAGCAAAGCTGTTCTGGCTGCTTCCGGTGCCTTAGAAGGCACAGCGCGGAATACAACCTCTTCGATCCGTGAAGTTGAAAATGCCGTAACCAGCATTGCACAGAGTGCTTCCCTGCAGGCTCAGATTTCCGGTACTGCTTCCGATAATGTTGCAGAGATGGGCAAACGGATTGAGCAGACCTCCCTTGAAATGGAAGAAATGAAGTCCGGTGCCTCTGCGATGAAGGAAGCAGAAGAAAAAAATGCTGATACAATACGTAAACTGTTAGACAGCAATGATGAAGTACAGACCCTGATCCGTGAGATTGCCACGCAGACCAGCCAGACCAATGAGTCCGCACAAAAGATCAAAGAGGCAACCGATATCATTGCTTCTATCGCAGATGAAACCAGCCTCTTAAGTCTCAATGCAAGCATTGAAGCTGCCCGTGCCGGAGAAAATGGAAAAGGCTTCGCTGTCGTTGCTGATCAGATTCAGAAACTGGCAACCCAGTCAAATGAATCCAGTCAGCGCATTGACGAGATCATCCATCAGCTGATCGCTGACTCTGATAAGACCGTAGAAACCATGGGAAAAGTAATTGAAACGATCTCTGCACAGACCGAACATATGCAGCAGACCGAAGCTATGACACAGGAAGTTATGGAAAAGATCGACAGTTCCCTGACCAGCCTCTCTGTAATTGAAAACAGCGTTATGTATCTGGATCAGAGCAGAAATGAGATCATCAAGACCGTGACAGAATTATCTGATATTGCCAAACAGAATGCTGCCACCACACAGGAAGTATGTGCAACCGTAAATGTGGTGACAGAAGGGTTCAGCCAGGTAGAAGGAAGTACCGAAGGTTTAAAATCCATCGCTGATGGACTGGAAGTAAGCGTAGAGCACTTCAACGTCTGAACATCATGAGAAAACTGATCAGCAGCAATCCACAGGAAAACCATATCATGTGGATGCCAAAATGAGCGGAGAGGTTTCCACCAATTCCTGCACCTACTGCAAAGATAAATATGATCGCAAAGTAGTGCATGGACTGGCGGAACTGCTCCGGTTTTTTTTCTCTTAAATAAACGGACAGTGCCGCCGTTCCACTTCTCAAGTTTCCGATACACATCGTACTCGCATACGCATATCCATTGACCTTCCGGAACGTCTGCACCTGCATCGCACAGGCAAATGACACCAGTACGGTAGCCACCATATTAAACTCCTTCGGAATAAATCCCACCGCAAACAGGATCAGGATCTCTGCCAGTATAATGCCCTGTCTCCAATGCAGTCTCCTCGCATCTTTATAATGATACTGTATCTGTTCCGCAATAAAAACGCCCAGCGTAAATGCCACCAATGGAAGCAGGTACCGCACTCCTGCCATCCATTCACCCGACATAAAATGCTGGCTCATCAGCACCACATTACCGGTCTGCGCATTGGAAAAGACTTCATCTCTGGTGTTGTAAGTATACGCATCCTGAAATCCACCGGACAATGCTAAAAATGCACTGTTGCAGAATGCTTCTGACATCTGCCTCTGTTTTTTTGTCTCCATCTGCCCCGCATCTCCTTTTCTTTTCGTAAAATCTCATGGGTATTATACTACTTATCGGGGAGTTTGCAAGGGGATGATTTTAATTCATAGCTCCAAGTTCCATTTTCTACTGTATAATGAAATTCACTTATTTCATCTTCCAGAAACACCCTCAACATGTCCTAATTTTTATTAACATAGAACCAACTTTTTTACTTCATAGCCATAAATTTCTGCCAAATCTTTATCTAGCATTACCTGCTGCCCACGAATTATATACACTTTACTACGAATATCATCCGTAGTTATCAATTCTTTTGTTTCTTCCATTCTTCCTCCAGACAAATTGGTTGCAATTTCTATGTCCTGCAATGCAGATAAGAATCTGTCCGCCTCCGCTTTTTGCATGATGAATATGCCAGTTATTCCTGCAACCAGGTTCAAAAGTCACATTGAAAATTCCAACCTGTGACGTAGACACAGGAGCCAAAAAACTTTTCCCTGTAAAATATTGTGCAAATTTATCATTTGGCTCTCCAATCGGGAATATCATCTTTTTAGCATGAGCTCTCATTGCTTCATCTTCATACGAAAGATCACCTTCGTCTATACTCCAGACATCTTTTGCAAGATTGAATGCCGCCCATCCTTTTGGCCACCCTGCATAAAATGCTATATGGGTAATCACGGCTGCAATTTCTTTCTGAGTCACTCCATGAGCTTTTGCATTTTCAAAATGATGTACTAAAGATGTATTAATCATTCCTGAAGCGATAAATGCTGTGACTGTTATAATACATCTTGTCTTTACATCAATATCCTGATTATTCCAGTTTTCTCCAAATAAAACATCATCATTAAAATGTGCAAACTGTGGTGCAAATTCATTCAGTGCGTTTCTTCCTGCTGTCTGTACAATTTTTTTCACTTTAATCACCTGTCCTTATTTTAACTTTGCTCCATCCTTAAAAGCATTTCCCACACGTTCTCCAAGTCTGTAATATCCGTGATGTACCGGGTCATATGTAATTGGTGTAAATTTACTAAGATCAATTTCTCCGTCATCACCGAGACATTTCTCATCTGCACTTACATTTTTGATTTCTGCAAGATACTTGCTTTCATCAATAACTTTTACAAGTTCACACTCAAGAGTCAATGGAAGTTCATTGATGACTGGTGCATTTACATATTCACTCTTCGTTGTAGTAAAGCCTGCTTTTTGCATCTTATATGCTTCTTTATTTGCAGAAACAATTCCCACATAATCGCAGGCAACCAGATGTTCAAGATCTGCCACCCCTACTGTAAAAGCCTTATTTTTTATAATATTGTCTGTTGTCTTATGGGCAGACAAATCTACAATAATCTCATTTGCACCTACAATTCCGCCCCATGCAGCGTTCATTGCATTTGCCTTTCCATTTTCATCATAGGTTCCCAGAATCATAACCGGCTGTGGATATAAAAATGGCTTTGCTCCAAAATTTTTTCTCATTGTTTTATCTCTCCTTATGGTTATTTGTTTATATCAGTATTTATCTGCCCAATCCATTCTGTAATCATCTCTTCTGAAGTTTCCAGATGATCTTTTCCTTTGGAATCAAACTGAATCTGCATTTCATGTGCAAAGGCAGCTCCTTTGCAATTTTCCTTCACATCTTTTATAACATGCCCCGGCCATCCACCATTTGTCATAAATGGAATCACTGTCTTTCCTGTAAAATCATTTGTTGTCAAAAATGTAAGCACTGCAGGTGCCATCGTATACCACCACGTTGGAGTTCCGATAGCAATCACATCATAATCAGCAAGATTTACAGATATCGGATTGATCTGAGGCATAAAGCCTGCCTCTACCTCTCTTTTTCCCTGTTCAACCACATCTTCATGACTGCCGCTGTATGGCTCTGCTGTTTCGATTCTCGCAATATCTGCACCTGTCCCATTAGTCAGCTGCTCTGCAATTCTTTTCGTGTTTCCATTTGACCAGGAATAATATACAACTAACATTTTCTTCATTATCTCTATTCTCCTTTACTTATTTTAGCCCCTGTAAACAGATAGATATACCCCACCATGACTACCGCTAAAGAAGCCACTATTACCCCGATGGTTATCTTTTTCCTTGTTTTCATTGCTCACCTCTTTTATTTTTTCTGTATTTTTGAGCCTCCAAACACCTGCGACATCGGCATATGGTCAAGCATCTCATCAATAGATTTCACTTCATCCTGTGTCAGCTTTATATCTGCCGCTTTCATATTTTCTTCCAGTCTGTTTACTTTTCTCGTTCCCGGAATTGGTACAATATATGGTTTCTTTGCAAGCATCCAGGCAAGAGAAATTTGCGCAGGCGTGGCATTTTTTTCTTCTGCAATCACTTTCATCCAGGACATAAATTCATTATTTTCCTTTAATCCTTCTTCTGTAAACTGTGGCATTGCGCTTCGATAATCTCCCTGCTTTTCAAATTCCCCATGGGAATGATATACTGCTGTCAGCAAGCCATTTGCGAGCGGTGAAAATGCAACAAATCCGATGTTTAATTCTTCAAGCACCGGGAATAATTTCTCATAATCCCTGTACATCATGGAATATCTGTTCTGAATCGCTGTAACCGGGCATACTTTATGTGCACGGCGAATAATCTCTTCACTGGCTTCCGATAATCCCCAGTGTGTGATTTTTCCCTGCTCCATTAACTCCTTCATGGCTCCTGCCGTCTCTTCAATCGGTACTGTCATGTCAATACGATGAATATAATATAAGTCCAGATGATCGGTATGAAGTCGCTGCAAAGATCCATTAATCGACGCTTTTATCGTCTCCGGTCGTCCATCGGGAATCAACGGTTTATTTACAGTTGTTGCAGTTTCATCAAAACGAATTCCACACTTTGATGCAAGAACAATCTTATTTCTATATGGTCTTAACACCTCCCCAAGCAGTTTTTCATTGTGATGCGGATCTTCTGTTGTTCCGTATATCTCTGCCGTATCAAAAAATGTGCAGCCTTCATCGATCGCTTTTTCAATCAATTCTTCTGCTTCTTTCTGTGTTGAAACAGTTCCATATGCATGACTCATTCCCATACATCCAAATCCGATTTCTGATACTTCTAAGTCTCTTCCTAAAATTCTTATCTCCATCTTTATCTTCCTTTTCTATATTTCAAACTTTACTGTAAGTATAAGAAAAAGAGACTCCGGACAGAAGTCTCTCTTTGTTACGATTCCTCCAAATATTTTTATATTCTTTTATAATCCAAGACTGTCTATCCATGAACTGATATCTGATTCAGACGCTCCACCATGGAATCGTTCCCCTTCTTTCCAGTCACCTGTTCCTGTCATCTCTTCCAGAAGATTACCGCTGTCACCGATTCCCGAGGTCGCTGCTGTACAGAATGGGATGACTGTTTTTCCTGTAAAGTCATTCTCTTTTACAAAGTTATCTACTGGCCATGCTGCAATTCCCCACCAGATAGGATAGCCAATGTATACCGTATCATATGAATCCCAGTTATCAACTGTTGTAGACACCAGTTCCACATCTCTTAAGCTCTCATCATCATGTTCTCTTGACACCCGGCTGTCATCATCTGTCCAGTCAAGGTCATCATCTGTATATGGCTCCACAGGCTCTATTTCAAACAGATCTGCCTCTGTAATTTTTGCTATCTTTTCAGCAACATCTTTTGTATTTCCTGAAGCTGAATAATATACAACCAATGTTTTTCCATTTCCTGTTGATGTATTTTCTGTTGTATCTGTAGTGTTTTCGGAATTTGTATCCGCTTCTTCATTTCCAGACTGGTTTGTACTTGCAGACTGGCTGTCATTATTAGAAGCAGACTGGTTTGTATTGCTTGCTCCACATCCTGCCATCAAACCGATTGCCATGATGCATGTTAAGAGTACTGCTGCTATTTTCTTTGTTTTCATTCTAAGGTTACCTCCTGTCGTATAAAATGTTTGTCACGCTAATTTCTATCGGATGAAATTGGTAAATACAAAATCCGGTGCCTTTGGCATTTCAATTCCCATTTTTGTCGCAACATTTTTACAGTTAATGAAATATGCCATATTGTTTCCAAGGATCTGCATAACCTGCATTCCTTCGAGATCCTGTTTTACTTCATCCGGATTCGTCCCATGTACCATATTCCAATATCTCGATGTAATGATCGGCATCTGCATCAGACCAAAATATTTATTTACCTGGTCCCATGTGGCAGTTGTTCCGGCCCTTCTTGCTGAAATTACCACAGCGGCAGGTTTCAGGCGGAATCTGTCGCCGCCACCGTTTAAATCGGCATAAAAGACTCTGTCCATAAAGGATGTGATTGCACCGCCTGCACCACCCCAGTGTACCGGAGTTCCAAATACGAATCCGTCATAATCCCCTGCTATTTCCAGAAATTCATTCACGATATCATCCAGGATGCATTTATTTTTTTCCTGACATTTTCTGCAGGCAATACATCCTGAAATCGGCTTATTTCCAATCCAGAAAATATCTGTACTTATGCCATTTTCATTTAATGCACTGGATACTTCACAAAGAGCTGTATAAGTACAGCCATTTTTGTGTGGACTGCCATTGACAAGTAATACTTTCATTGATTTTTCCTCTTATGCTTACCAGTTCTTTTTTTCTTTTGAACTGTCATTATTCTTTTTTCTTTCCTCAACCATCTTCACGAACCATTCCACCATATTCGGATCCTGATGCGAGAAGAAGGAGCTTGTCTTCTTGTCCAGTTCTGCAATAGTCTTCATATCTTCATCAGAAAGTGTGAAATCAAAAACATTAAAGTTTTCTTCCATTCTCTCAATGTGTGTTGATTTCGGAATAACCACTACCCCTCTCTGAATATGCCAGCGAAGCATAACCTGTGCCGGAGTCTTCTGATATTTTTCTGCAATCTCTGCGATGACAGGATTCTCAAAGGTGCCTCCTCTGCCCTCACCGAATGGTGCCCATGCTTCTAACCGGATATCATATTTGTCTGCCCATTCCTTCATCTCTTTCTGCTGATTGAAGATGTGGGTTTCCACCTGATTTACCATAGGTTTAATGCGGTTGAAGGATGCAAAATCAACCATTCTGTCTACATAAAAGTTGGAAATTCCGATTGCTCTGATTTTTCCCTCATCGTACAGATCTTCCAATGCATGGTAAGCACCGTAAGCATCTGAAAATGGCTGGTGAAGCAATACCAGATCCAGATAATCTGTCTTTAACTTTTTCATGGATTCAAGAACTGATTTCTTTGCTTCTTCATATCCATAATGTTCAACCCACACCTTTGTTGTAAGGAAGATTTCTTCTCTTGGAATGCCTGACTTTTGGATTGCATTCCCAACCTCTTCCTCATTAAAATAACTCTGTGCTGTATCAATCGCCCGGTATCCAACTTTTAAAGCATCAAGCACACATCTTTCACATTCCTCTTTTGTTACCTGATATACGCCATATCCCAGTATTGGCATTTTTACACCATTATTTAATGAAATATATTCCATTGTCGTATCCTCCTTGTTTTCTTTCATTCATCTTACATTCATACTATAATACTGATAGATTCCTTTGAGAAGTTTCGATAAGTTTTTCAGTCTTAACCTTTCGGTTTATTCTGGTTCTTACTGATTGAACAGCCATCCCATAATTTCTTTGTCACGACAAAACAGATAGCCACCGCCATGCTGATAAGTGACCGGTGTTCCTTCAAAGTAATCTTTATCTTTTACATCCAGTACCACCAGTTTATCAATCTCTGATTCCGATAATCCCTGTTCTTTGTAAAGCTCATGTATCTGCTGGTATGCCTCTTTAAAAGGTTCTGATCCATAGTATTCGTCGCTTTCGCCAATCACAAAATATACCGGCGTTTTCATCTCCACAACCGGCTCATATGCACCATCCCACTGAGAGCTGCACATAAGTGCCGCTGTATATAATTCCGGCTGCTTTGCCAATACCAGTGACAGGGTTTCTCCTCCTCCGGAATAACCATTAATATATACTTTCGATGGATTAATAATATAATGCGTCAGAAAATACTGTGTCAGTTCAATTGTCTGATCTGCTGATGTCTGTCCCCAGTCATTTAACTGTGGAGCTACAATAATCATATCGGTAATATACTTCTGTGCTTCAAATCCAAAATCTTCTGTCCGGATATTTTCTCCCACGCCCTGAAAATATAATCCCTGATATCCGGGTAATGTTACATATAGTGCATATTCCTTTGTCCCGTCATATGCATCCGGAATATATACATTGTAATGAATGTCCCCTTCATTTGGAGAATGAAGAACATTATCCAGGAGGAAGCCCCGGTATTCTTCGCTTCCCGGCGTAACATTTTCCAATTCATCTCCGGATGTATTTTTTTCTGTATTTTCTTTTTTCTCATCTGTCTTCTGCTGTACGGTCTGTACCTGGTTTATTGTTTGTTGATTCTTCTTTTCATCCCTGCCAGGTTTTGAAAAGTAGATATATACCATGATTACCATTGCTAAAATAACAACTCCAATAATTGTAAGTACTAATTTCCGCTTTTCCATAAATACACCACCTTCTTTCAGTATGAACCTTTTCGTTTTCTCTTACCTGTTTTCTTTAGAAACACTCCACTATAATATCCAATAAATGCTATCAATATCATTACTGCCAGATAATCCAGCAGAAAAGGAAAGATCCCCTTTTCATAATCATAAAATACAAAATGCATCCTCATAATCAGATAATCTCCTATCTGTCTCCTGTAAAATGCATATAAACCATAACCTGCAATTGTGGTTGCGACAGATCTTGCTGCCCATGTTCTGATGACGGATGGATGTTCCCATAATCGTCCTGCCATTGCTACCGCTATATTCCAATGAAATCCGAGATGTAATGACATCACCACCAGTCCCCAGTATGCGCAAAACATATGTATCTGTCTGGCTGTCATATATGTTCCGGAAATCTTTATCCATTTAAATATGTGATTTGACAATAATATTCCACTTATCATGGAACCCATTATAAGAATAAGCATGATGATAACCAGTACTGTCTGTATCACTCTGAACGCATTATATTTTCCTTTCCTTACAGAGGTCACCCATTTATGATTCAGTATGTGATGTGAAATAAAAAGCACAAGCATCGCCATACCAATCCACTCATGTGCAGTCTCGCTGAGCAGACTATATGGCATAAGAAGAAGCAAACATATCGTCATTCCTATATCTATCAATATTTTTGCTGTAAATCGTTTATTTTTCATATCCTACCTCTTATCTAAAGCATTCATATTGTCTTCCCAGAAAGATATTGCACGATCAATCCATCCTTCTGCTACAGTCCCCTCTCCCAATCCAAATCCATGAGAAAGGCCTTTAAATACTTCTATTTTTGTATTTGGGCCATTTTGTTGTATCTGGGAAATATAATTTTCCATACTTCTGTATGATGCAATTCCGTCACTTGTTCCGACACAGGCATAGGTTGGAGGCTCCATTCCTGTCACCTGGGAAAGTCCTGTATACTGCATAATCACCGCAGCCGGTGCAGGATATTCTTTTTCTCCAAAGTAAGCTGTTCCATAAGAACCAAGCCAGGCCGCCATCCTTGCTCCTGCTGAGCCACCCCAGAGAGAATAATCCGTCATATCAATCTGTAGTTTCTCTGCATTTTCATGTAAAAACGCAATTGCTCTGGCAAGATCCTCACAGGCAGTCTGTGCTCCCGGACGATAAATAAGAGCAAATGCATTATAGCCTTTCTTTGACAATTCTAAGGCATGAGGAAAGCTATCATGTATTCCGGCTACATATACAAAGCCTCCTCCTGCATTGATAATCGTTGTTTTTGCTCCTGCATTTCCCCGAAAGAAAAATAAACCTGTATCCTTTTTATCCGCATCTGCCTGCATTTCTTCTTCACTGTATATTGGATAAAAAATCTGCTCACCATTCATTGCCTGATTTTTCATATAATTTACGATTTCTACTGTTTTATCGTTGTTGACTTCGCTGTACCACGGCAAAATAGAGCTGACGTCTTTTAATTTCAGATTGTCCTCTATTTCCATATCTACCGGAAATATGAGTCTGCCATAATTATCGAAAGCTGAATCATGGATAACATCATTTATATTACTCTCTGCATTAAAACTTTCTTTTTCATTCATATTGATATCCTTCTCTGTCACGCTCTCTTGCTCTGTTTTTCCTGTTTCCAGCGTTTTTTCTTCCCCGATTGCCAGGTTCTGGACTGTTGTGCTACACCCACTGAACATGATAACAGTCATGATGATTCCTCCAAGAGCTATCCTCTTTATCTGCATATAGTATCCTCCATTTTCACTTCAGCTAAAGTATAACAAAACGAGACTCCATTAGAAGTCTCGTTTTGTTATTCAGTATTAACCTTTAGGTTTCTACTCGCATGTATTCAATTTTTATTTTACCTTGTTAATAGCATTTATCAGCCGCTTAACCTTAATGGACGGTTTTTTCGAATGAAGAATTCCAAATGGCATAGTATAATCCCACTCTACTGGAATGATTCTGATCAGTGGATGAACACTTTCCCAGCTCTTGAATGCCAGTAATACCTCATTATTGTTTTCGCATCGGTTAAATGCTTCTACATTGTACAGATTAAAGTCTACAATATTGATTTCAGGATGATTTTTCATCATATCATCCCTTAGCATATCGCCATAATAACTCCATCCTCTTTTCATGAGCATAAGATTTTCTCCAGCCAGATCATCAAGTGTAATTTTTTCTTTTTTTGCCAGCCTGTGATGAATTGATACCGCCACACAAAATGGTTCTCTTGAAATCTCAGTGCCATCACAGCCTCTGAGTTCAAGCATTGTTTCATCAAAGATTCCAGCTATCACATCAATATTCTTTCCCATATTAGCCAGTATCTCTCTTGCATTCTCTGGTGTATTTTCAAATGTAATCAATTTAAACTTCATCTCCGGATATATTTTCTGTATCTTAGGCCAAAGTTCCACAAAAACTTCCGGTGGCGTCATCGGAGATATTCCAACACGAATGATTTCTTCATTATGATTCATTGCTTCCTGCGCCCGTATCAACGATTCTTTTGAATATTGAATCAGATATTTTGCATCCTGATAGAGCGATTTACCAGCTTCCGTAATAATAAGACCTCTGTGTGTTCTTTCAAATAATTGCAAATTTAAGCTGTTTTCCAAAGAATTTATCTGTTTAATAACCGCAGGTGCACTTATATATAATTCTTCTGCCGCTTTACTAAAACTTCCAGCTTCTACAACGCAGATAAATGTATCAAGTTGTGGATTATACATCATGTAATTCACTCCTCTTTGTGATTTTAAATCATCTGAAATGCTTTCAGTGCCCCAATAATTGCCTCTTCTTTCTCCTTCGGACATTGTGGTTGCTTTGCTCCCTCTGACCTAGGAATATTAAAATTCTCCGCTAATTCAATTCCACACTTTCTCTTCACCTGTGCAATATACAGATCAGATACCTTCATTCCATCATTATACTCTGCAACATACTTCTTTATCTCCTCATAAGTAGCCTGTCTACGCTCCGCTTCGGTCCGCGCTGGGCAAAGGTCCCCTGGACCTTTAGCGCCTCTCAGCCGCCGTTAAATCCATCTCGTCCATGTCAAGTCTCACATTCACATGATGCTTCGCTTCGTGGAGTTTGGACAATAAACATACAGTCTCCACATTCCCGGTAAATGGGAACATATCCACGCACTGCACCTGGTCCACATGATATCCTCTCGCCTGCAATACTTCCAGATCTCTTGCCAGACTCGTCGGTTTACAGGAGATATAAACCATCTGCGGTACACCATAGCGGATGATCTTCTCAAGAGCTTTCGGATGGATCCCATCTCTTGGCGGATCGAGCACAATATAATCCGGTCTTTCCTCGACTTCGTCGAGTACTTTTAAAACGTCCCCGGCAATGAACTCACAGTTCGATAACTGGTTCTGTTTTGCATTCTCTCTCGCTGCCACAACCGCTTCCTCGACGATTTCAACACCGATGACTTTCTTTGCGACCGGCGATAACATCTGCGCGATCGTACCGGTGCCGGAGTATAAGTCAAATACCACCTTATCCGGCTCTTTTAAGGCATCTCCGATAAAATCACGCGCGGTCTGATAGAGCACTTCCGCGCCAAGTGAATTGGTCTGGAAAAACGAAAACGGTGTGATCTTGAATTTCAGACCGGATAATATCTCATAGAAAAAGTCCTGTCCGTACAGGATATCCGTACCGTCATTTTTCACCACATCCGCAAGGCTGTCATTTCTGGTATGCAGGATTCCGGCGATCGTGCCGCTATAATGCTGTGCCAGGAGGGCATCTTTCCATCCGTCAAGAAGCGCGGTATCGTCGCCTCCCTGTGTGGATGTGATCAGATCTACCAACAGTTCTCCGGTCTTTACACCCTTTCGAACGAGCAGATGACGTAGATATCCGGTGTGTTGCATCTTATGATAAAAGGAAACCTCTTTTTCTTTGAAATAGGAAAGTGTCACGTTCCGTACCGTCCTAAAATCCTCGTCCACGATCTGGCACTCCGGAACACAGGTAATATCATAAAAACTGCCTCTTTTGTGCATACCAAGCGCAAGCGGACCATCCTTGTATTCATCTCCGAACGAAAATTCCATCTTATTGCGGTAACCCTGCTGTCTCGGACTTGGTTTGATCGGCAAAAACTTGTAGTCCTCATTCTCCGGTGTGATCACCTCGTCGATCAGCTTCTTTACCTGTGCCTCTTTCATCGAAAGCTGCTCCTCATAAGGAAGGCTCTGGAACGTACAGCCTCCGCAGACACCATAGTGCACGCAGCCCGGTGTTTCCAGTTCCTTTGGAGATTTTTCCAGGATCTCAAGCAGACGTCCCTCTGCTTTGCCTTTTCTGACTTTCTGGATGGCAACGGAAACTTTCTGACCACAAAGGGCATTTTTCACAACAACCGTCTTTCCCTCTTCTGTTTTTAAGATCCCCTTATTCGGGAAATCGACTCTTTCAATATATCCTTCTATAATCTGTCCTTTTTTCATCTTTACCTAAAAAAAGGGGCTGCAATCTGCAACCCCACCTTTCCATTGATTTTACTCTTCTTTGTCTTCTGCTGGTGCTTCTTCTTTTTCGTCCTCTTCATCCTCGAAGAAATCATCATCAAAATCGTCCTCGAAGTCATCTTCGAAATCTTCTAAGTAATCCGGTGCAAAGAAACGGTATAATCCGTAGATTGCTGCTGCTAATGCTGCTACGATACCGATGATAGCAAAGATCCAAACTACTTTCGATGCCTTTTTCTCCTCTTCTTCTTTTCTGTTCAGCAGTTCATTTAATTTTGTCATGCTGATAAGATCTTCCATTTTGTTCATGTCAGTTCCCTCCTATTATTTCAATGCCAGATACACGTCTTTTATTTTTCAATTATAACATATGTTTCCCGTTTCGCCTATAAAAAATTTATAAATTCCTCTATTTTATAATTTTTTCAGCTTCGCAAAAGAGGCAAACATTTTTTTCGTTCCGACAGTGTCAAAATCCACAGTCACTTCGAAATCCCGTCCGCCTTCTACCACTGCAGTTACCGTTCCCTCACCAAATCTGGTATGCAACACACGGTCGCCCACACCATAGGAAAGGCTTCCCTGTATCGTATGCACCGAGGAAAATGCCTTCGCCTGCATGCTCTGCCCCGACGGCTTTTGTACCATGCGCTGTCTTGGTTTTGCCATCTGAGGCATCTTCTCAGAGGTGTCTCTTCTTGCAAATGCCGGTACTGCAACCTCATGGTTCATAAGCTGTGCCGGGATCTCTTTTACAAAGCGCGATACCTTATTATACTGTGTCTCACCACGGATCATACGGGATTTCGCACAAGTAATAGAAAGATCTTTCATCGCCCTTGTAATGCCTACATACGCGAGTCTTCGCTCCTCTTCCAGTTCTTCAGTCGAATTGTCCGAAGTGATCGACATATAGCTTGGGAACAGTCCGTCCTCCATGCCAGCCAGATATACTTTCGGGAACTCCAATCCTTTTGCGCTGTGTAATGTCATCAACACAACATAGTCACTGTCATCCTCAAGGCTGTCCACATCTGCCACCAGTGCCACTTCCTCTAAAAAGCCGCTTAAGGTCGGATGTTCTTCGCCCTGCTCGTATGCGACAACCTTACTTAAAAGTTCGTCGATATTTTCAATGCGGGCACGCGCCTCTTCGGTGTCCTCTGCTTCCAGTTCGCGTACATAACCGGTCTCCTCAATGATCTCATTCAACAGTTCGGAAACGGAGATATACTCGGTCTTGCTGCGGAGCATCTGGATGAAATTGACAAACGGTTTTACCTTTGCCGCTGCCTTTCCCATGGAAGGGATTTCCTCGGCACGCTTTAACGCCTCGTAAAAACCAATGCCATATGCATCCGCATAATCGGTCACACGATTTACTGTCGTCGCGCCAATCCCACGCTTTGGCACATTCAAGATCCTGCGCACTGCGAGGTCATCCCTGGCATTGTCGATTGTCTTTAAATACGCCAGTAAATCCTTGATCTCTTTTCTTGCATAGAAATTTACGCCGCCGACGATCTTATACGGAATGTTGGAAGTTACAAAACGTTCCTCAAAAAGACGGGACTGCGCATTGGTGCGGTATAAGATCGCAATATCGCCATAGTGGCATCTGCCCTCTCTTACCATGCGAAGGATATCCCTTGCAATGTAATCCGCTTCATCATATCCGGTGTCAAACTGCTCAAAATCGATCTTTTCACCAACATCGTTTGCCGTCCACAGAGATTTTGCCTTTCTGCCGACATTGTTGGCGATCACATGGTTTGCCGCATCCAGGATATTCTGGGTCGAACGATAATTCTGCTCCAGTTTTATCGTGACCGCATCCGGGAAATGCTTTTCAAAATTTAAGATATTGTAAATATTTGCCCCGCGAAACTTGTAAATGGACTGGTCATCATCCCCCACCACGCAGAGATTCTTATATTTGCCTGCCAGCAGACGGATCAGCTGGAACTGTGCGGTATTGGTATCCTGATACTCGTCCACCATGATATACTGAAAACGCTCCTGATAATATGCCAGTACTTCCGGATCAGACTGAAACAGCTCTACGGTCTTTACGATCAGATCATCAAAATCCAGTGCATTGTTTTTCTTTAACGCCTCCTGATACTCACGGTATACCTCTGCCTGCTTCTTTTTTCCGATATCAAAGGACGCAGCCGCCTTTGTCATAAACTCGGTCGGTGATACCAGCTCATCCTTTGCAGATGAGATCGCACTTAGGAACATCCGCTCTTTGTATCGTTTCGTATCGATCTCCAGTTTCTTGCAGATGTCTTTCATCAGAGATTTGGAATCATCCGAATCATAGATCGTAAAATTCGTATCATATCCGATCCGGTCAATATGACGTCTTAAAATACGCACACAGGTTGAGTGGAAGGTTGACACCCAGATGCTCTCCGAGCCATATCCCACAAGTTTGTCGATCCTCTCACGCATCTCTCCTGCCGCCTTGTTGGTAAAGGTGATTGCCATGATGTGATACGGATTGACATTCTTTTCTTCTATTAGATAAGCGGTGCGATGTGTCAGTACACGCGTCTTGCCGGAGCCTGCACCGGCGAGGATCAGTACCGGCCCCTCCGTCTGAAACACCGCCTTTTTCTGCTGTTCATTCAATGTATCATATATACTCATTCTGCCGTTTCCTTTTCTTTCTATTCATGGTTTTCAGTATAACATACTTCTCCCCAAAAGAGAACATATTTTCTGTTTTAGTTTTCAAATAACATTTTCCCTGAATTGTATCTTGCCATATAGTTTTGAAAACTATATAATGTCATTAGGATAATCTAAAATTGAAGCAGCTACATTGCAGCAAAGTGAGGCAGACAATGAATTTAGATACAAAAAAATTTCTGAGTGATATTCTCTCCGAATTAAGCAAAATCGATTATGTCAGACCGGAAGATATTCCCAATATCGACCTTTATATGGATCAGATCACAACTTTCATGGATTCACAGCTCGCCGCTTCCAAACGGCATGATGACGACAAGATCCTGACTAAGACCATGATCAACAATTACGCCAAAAACAATCTTCTTCCTCCACCAGAGAAAAAGAAATACACCAAAGAGCATGTTCTTACCCTGATCTTTATCTACTATTTTAAGAGCATTTTAAGTATCAGCGACATCCAGAACATTTTAGGGCCGATCACCGACCAGTATTTCGGCAATGACACCGGAGATTACAGCTTAGAGGACATTTACAAGGAAGTATTTGGGTTAGAGCATCAGGAAACGGTCAATATCATGAAAGACCTCGCCAAGAAATTCAAAACTTCTATGAATACCTTTGAGGGTGCATCCGAAGAGGAAGCAGACTTACTGCACACCTTCAGTTTTATCTGTATGTTAAGCTATGATGTCTACATCAAAAAAACTCTGATCGAAAAGATTGTAGATCAGATGACCGCTTCCGCTCCACAGGATAGCCCAAAAGGCAAAGAGAAAAAATAACATGAAACATGCGCCGCAAGGCGCACCGCAAAAAGAGACTACCGGGCGGCAGTCTCTTTTTTCTATCTGTTTGCTTATCAGACCTTCTATTCTGTCTGTTCTGTTCCGTTTTGTAATCTCTGAAACACCATATCGTATCCATCATTGCCATAATTCAATGAACGATTGACACGGCTGATGGTTGCGGTAGATGCTCCGGTCTTTTCTGCAATATCCAGATATGTTTTCTGGTCTCTGAGCATTTTGGCCACTTCAAATCTCTGTGATAATGAAAGCAGCTCATTTACGGTGCAGACATCTTCAAAAAATGTATAGCACTCTTCTCTGTTCTGAAGACTTAAAATTGCATCAAAAAGATGATCTACTGCTTCTGTCCTAAGTTTCTTACTCATGTTCCTTTCTCCTTTTTCTTTTATAACACCTAAATAGATTTTAGCATATTAAAGTTTTAAAGTAAATAGTCTTTTTCACGATATTTTCAAGGAACTCGTTCCTTTCATACAGCGGTTGCATTCCAAAGACACGATTGATATAATACTCAATATATGAAAAAAAAGCAAGCTTTCTTTCAGATAGGAGATCAAAATGAAAAAATTTGGTTCGTTTTTCTTTACCTTTGTCCCACTGCTGCTCGCACTTTCCCTGCAATTTGCAGCATTATTTTTTGCCATGGGCGTTTCCCTGCTCTGGGAAAATCTGTGGTATGGTTATGGAGTAATACACAAACTCTCGTTTACAGAGATCTACACCGACCTTGTCGTATTATGGAGTAACAACCGCTTTAATACCTCAGTCATGATCTTATTTTCCCTGTTCTGTACCGGAATATTCGGATTGTGGTACTACAGCAGATACGAAGGCGAATTTTTACCAGAACATCCCGGATTTTTCCGTCCGTGTTCCATCTTTGGGATCATTTTACTGGCACCTGCCACACAGGTTTTAACTTCTTTTCTGATCAGTATCATCGCTATGATCTTCCCTGCATGGCTGAAGGCATATGAGACTCTGATCGAAAGTGCCGGAATGAACGATGTCACACTTCCTGTCATCTGCTATTCCGTTTTACTGGCTCCGTTTTCGGAAGAGCTGATCTTCCGTGGTGTTACCATGCGACAGGCAAAAAAAGTGCTGCCGTTTTGGGCAGCAAATCTTTTTCAGGCAATCCTCTTTGGCGTATTTCATATGAACATCCTGCAGGGGATCTACGCCTGCTGTCTGGGTCTTGTCATGGGTTATATCTGTGAAAAATGTGGCAGCATTTATTACTCCATCCTCTTTCACTTTTTATACAACCTGCTCGGAACTGTCGTAATGACTTCGATCAACATCGGCTCTACCCCGGCTTCCGTTATCCTTTCCTTCTTCGTCAGCGTTATTGCCGCTGTGTCAGGCTTTCTCCTGCTGCAGGTAAGAAGTCAGAAAACGGATTAATGTTTCCATCTCTTCCTGCGTACCGATACTGATGCGCAGGTAATTGGAGATCCGTTCCTGGGATGCAAAATACCGTACAAAAATATGTTCCCGTTTGAGTGCCTCAAAGAGTTCCTTTGCAGGCACTTTTTCGTGCGTTGCAAAAATAAAATTGCTCATCGAATCGCCAAAGGAGAAGCCCAGTTTCTTTAATTCGCCCTTGGTCCACTCTCTTGTTGCAATGACTTTCTGTCTGGTCTCTTCAAAATAAGCCTGGTCCCGTATCGCTTCCACTCCGAGTGCCAGTGCTGTCTGGTTCATCGTATAGGAGTTGAACGAATATTTTACATCATTGATGTAACGGATCAGTTTCGGATTTCCCATTGCATAGCCGATCCGCATCCCTGCCATGGAACGGGATTTGGAGAAAGTCTGCACCACTAAAAGATTGTCATACCGTTCGATCAGCGGCAGTGCACTTTTTCCACCAAAATCGATATACGCTTCATCCACGACCACAATGACATCCCGGTTGTGTTCCAAAATATCCTCAATTTCGGAAAGCTCCATCAGTATACCGGTAGGCGCATTCGGGTTCGGGAAGATCACACCACCGTTTTCTCCATAATAATCTTCCTTGCATATCTGAAACTGCGCATTGAGCGGCTTCACCTCGTATGGGATCCGAAGCATATCTGCCCAGACATCATAAAAAGAATAGGTAATATCCGGGAAGACGATCGGAGTTTTTGCATTAAAAAAGGTCAGGAAGATCATCGCCAGCACATCATCCGAGCCAACCCCCACAAAGACCTGCTCCGGCTTCAGATGATAATACTCTGCGATCGCATCCACCAATACCTTACAGGTCGGTTCCGGATACAGACGAAGCCGGTCCGTCTGAAATTCCTGCAATGCCTTCACAACGCCCGGTGCAGGCGGATATGGATTTTCATTGGTGTTTAATTTGATCTGATTGCTCTCCTGTGGCTGTTCCCCCGGAACATAAGGTACCACTTTCCTTACATAAGACTCCCAGTTTTCCATCTTTCTCTCCCATCATAAAACCGATTTACAGGTGATATGCCTCTGCCAGTTTTTCAAATGCTGGCAATGACCGTTCAATGGTCTCGTGTGATACGCAATAAGCCAGACGGACATAGCCCGGACAGCCAAATGCGCCTCCCTTTACCATCAGAATATTATATTTCTTGCCCTCGTTGACAAAATCTTCCTCGTTCCCAACCGGTGATTTTACCCAGAGATAAAAAGCTCCCTCCGGCTTGATGCAGGTAAATCCGAGTTTGGTCAGCCCTTCGTAGAGCATGGTTCTGTTTTTATCATAAAATGCCACATCTGTTTTCTCATCCAGACAGCGTGCAACCGCTTTCTGCATCAGTGATGGAGCATTGACAAATCCAAGCGTACGGTTGGAGATCTCAATACCGCGGATCAGATCTTCGGCATCGGATGCTTCATTTGGCACTACGACATAACCGATACGTTCTCCCGGAAGAGACAGTGATTTACTGAATGAATAGCCAACCAGTGTATTGTTATAATATTTTGTCAGGAAATCCTGTGTGTTGCCATCATAAACAAGCTCACGGTACGGCTCGTCCGAGATCAGGTAGATATCATGTCCGATCTCTTTTTGTTTCCGCTCTAAGATCGCTGCGATCTCTTTCATCGTCTCCGGCTTATAGATCACACCAGTCGGGTTGTTTGGGGTATTGACGATCAATGCCTTGGTCTTTTCTGTGATCTTTGCTTCAAAATCAGCCAGATCCGGCTGGAATGTCTCTAAGTCCGGCTGCACGGTAACGATCTGTGCATCAAAGTTTGCTGCATACTGACGATATTCGCCAAAGAACGGTGCAAACACGATCACTTCATCTCCCGGATCTAAGATCGTTTTAAAGATGATATTCAGACCGCCTGCTGCACCGACTGTCATAATGATATTATGGAAATCAAAGTCTGTTTCAAACCGTTTATTTAAGTTCTCTGCGATTGCTGCACGCACGTCCGGATAACCTGCGTTTTCCATATAGCCATGGATCTCCAAGCTGTCTACTTCATCTAGCAGATCCTTTATGGACTGGTTTAAGCTTGCCGGAGCCGGTGTTGCCGGATTTCCAAGGGAGAAATCATAAACATTTTCTGCTCCATATTTTGCTGCCATCTGTTTTCCTTCTACAAACATGGCACGGATTGCAGAATTTCCTTGCAGTGCTTTTTGTATTTTTTTTGATATCATGCGAATAACCACGCCTTTCTTTCTATCTATACTTTTTATACTTTATCACATTACCATACAATAGTAAAGCAAAATAGGATAGAACTGCGAAAACGCACTTCTATCCTATCCCGGATATCTTTCTTATTTATTTACGGTATCTACAAAACGAACAAAGGCTTCTCTTCCTTCCTCTGTGCATTTGTATACGCCTGCATCCTTTAATACTTCCATAAATACCAGACCGATCTCTGTCTGGATGATCTCATGCAATTTCTCTGGTGCGATCTCGCCCTCAAGGCCAGCCCCTGCGGTGAAACCGTATTTTGGTAAAAATTCATCCACCCAGTCTGCATGTTTTGCCAGCGTCTCATTCTCACGGAGAGAGCTGCCATCGAGAAGTGCCTGCTCTAATTCTGCCATCTCGCCTTTTAAGCGGGCTGGAAGAACTGCAAGACCCATAACCTCGATCAGGCCGATATTTTCTTTCTTGATGTGATGAAGTTTTGCATGTGGATGATAAACACCAAGCGGATGCTCCTCTGTTGTAATGTTGTTACGGAGAACCAGATCCAACTCGTAATCATTTCCACGTCTTCTTGCGATTGGAGTGATCGTATTGTGTGGCTCTCCATCTGTATTGGCATATACAAATGCTGCCTCATCGGTATAACCTCTCCAGGTCAGTAAGATCTTGTCTGCCAGTTCGATCAGACGGTTTTTATCTGCCGCGCTGATACGGATAACAGACATTGGCCATTTTACAATGCCTGCCTTTACATCTTCAAATCCGCAGAAGGAAATCTCTTTCTCCACCGGTGCCTTTGCCATTGCAAACTCATAATGTCCGCCCTGGAAATGGTCATGGCTTAAAATAGAACCGCCTACGATCGGGAGATCCGCATTGGAACCTACAAAATAATGTGGGAACTGCTCTACAAAATCTAACAGTTTTCCAAAGGTCGCACGCTCGATCTTCATTGGTGTATGCTCTGCGTTGAAGACGATGCAGTGTTCATTGTAATATACATATGGTGAATACTGGAAGAACCAGTCACTGTTGTTGATTTTAACCGGAATGATCCTGTGGTTCTGTCTTGCCGGATGATTGAGGCGCCCTGCATATCCCTCATTTTCTTTGCATAACAGACATTTCGGATAACCGCTCTGTTTTGCAAGTTTTGCTGCTGCGATCGCCTTTGGATCTTTCTCCGGCTTGGATAAATTAACTGTAATATCCAGTGTACCAAATTCAGTGTCTGCTGTCCACTTCAGATCCTTTTTGATGCGGTATCTGCGGATATAGTTCGAGTCACAGCTTAATTTATAGAAATAATCGGTTGCCGCCTGTGCGGACTGATGATTATAAAGTCCTTTAAATGTGGTTACCACTTCACTTGGTCTTGGCATTAACATGCTCATGATTTTTGTATCAAACAGATCACGGTATGTAACAGTATCTTCTGCCATCAGCCCCTGCTCTGCCGCATAGTCAAGCATCCCTGTTAAGATGTCCTCCAACGCTGCCTCAGCACTCTCCTGTGTCATCGGAGTTCTCTTCTCATATGCTGCTACAACTTCGTCTTCCAGTTCATCCAGTGCGAACAGTTCCAGCAGACGATTGATCGTATAACGCTTATCCTCTGGTTTTACCAGTCCCGTTACCAGACCATATTCTGTTAATTCTAATATTTTCTCCTGTATCATGATGCTCCTCCATCCTTAGGCTAATTTTACCGGGCCATCTCCGATCTCTACTACATAAAAGTCTGCTGCGTAGCCGATCTTGTCTTTGTATGCAGCTCCGACTTTTTCGATGAAGGTATCAACTGCCTCATCTTTTACAATGCTGACAGTACATCCGCCAAATCCGGCTCCTGTCATACGGGAACCAATGACACCGTCTACTTTCCATGCTTCTTCTACCAACGTATCCAGCTCGATACCGGTTACTTCATAGTCGTCACGCAGGGAAACATGAGAAGCATTCATCAGCTCTCCAAACAGGGTAACGTTGTTGTTTTTCAGTGCTTCCACTGCTTTTATGGTTCTCTGGTTCTCATAAACGGCATGTTTTGCGCGTTTTCTGCATACCGGATCTGTCACGGCATCTTTGTACTGTTCGAACTGCTCTTCGGTTAAATCTCCCAGTGCATTGATCTTTACTACTTTCTGGATCTCTGCCAGTGCAGTCTCGCATTCGCTGCGGCGTTCGTTGTATTTGGAATCGCCCAGACCACGTTTCTTGTTACTGCAGGAGATTACGATCTTTGCATTTTCCAGTTTGATCGGTGCATACTCAAATTTTAAGGTTGCCGTATCCAAAAAGATGGCATGACCTTTTTTGCCCATTGCGATCGCGAACTGATCCATGATACCACAGTTGACCCCGTTGAATTTATTCTCAGAAAACTGTCCGATCAGTGCAAGATCCTGATTGCTCACCTCAAATCCGAACATATCTCTTAAGATTGCACCAGTCAGTACCTCAACGGAAGCAGAAGAAGAAAGTCCGGAACCATTTGGGATATTTCCAAATAAGACAAGGTCCATACCCTGCTCTACTTTCATGCCTTTTTCGCCAAATGCCCACATCACGCCCTTTGGATAATTCGTCCAGTCAGCTTCTTTTTCCGGTTTTAATCCCTCTACAGAAGACTCGATCACACCAAGGTTTTCAAAGTTCATGGAATAGAATCGGAGTTTTTTATCCGCTCTTTTTCTTGCCACACCATAAGTACCGATTGTCAGGGCACATGGAAATACATGGCCACCGTTATAGTCGGTATGTTCTCCAATCATATTCACACGTCCCGGTGCAAAATAAACACCGATTTCCCCCTCACCACCAAATAACTCTTTAAATTTTGCGAGTACGTTTTCCCATTCCATATACATTTCCTCCTATACATCATTTTTCTTAGTTCCGCTTATTTCTGCATCCTGTTTCTGCTCTGAAAAAAATCAGGATGTCTTTGTTTCATTTTTCTTGATAATCTTATTATAACGCGTATCGTATTCTTTGCAATGCCTGAATGTGAAACTGCAACAAAGGAAAAAGGAACATGCAACAAAGTTACATGTTCCTCGTTTTTTCCCAGTCTCTTTTATTCCACTTTAAAATCCCGGATCAGTTCCCAGGTCTTTAATGTGTTTCCTTCATAATCAAACAGTGCCTGATTTGCCCACTCATTCCCACACGGTCCCGGATCGCCCATATATTTTAAAGATGCAGGAGTTGCCCAGCCGGAACCCGGAACCGGGATCCATGCCGGCTCCCAGTAAAAGAAGCCTTTCCCTTTTCCATCACGGATGTGGCTGATCCGATTTAAGAAATCTTCCATGAAATCGTACTGACCCTGTCTGGTCATCGGGTACTCGATCTTTTCTACCAGAGCAGGTTTTGTCGCATAACCTTTTCGCTCCTCGGCAGACAGTTTCTCACAGGAAGCGTAATCTTCCATCGTATAACCCATGGAAACCTCGGCAACGATCAGATCTTTGCCAAAACGTTCTGCGATGTCGTTCATGTTATCAGTAAGCATCTGCAAGGTTCCATGCCAGAACGGATAGTAGGATAAACCGATGATTTCGAAGTCCTCCCCACGTTTTACAAAGTTATCAAACCATTCACGGTAGAGTGCGTTGTTGCCACCATTGTCCAGATGGAGCATGACAGGGATCTTATCCAGTTCCCTGCCGTCCACCTGGCATCTGCATAAAAATCTGCCCTCTAACCGCTCTGCATCTGCTCTTCGTACCGCGCGGATGCCGGCATTGACAAAACGTGCGATATTATCGTAAGCCGGCACTTTTCCATCCGGCCATAACAGACCATTGGAAAGTTCATTTCCGACCTGGACCATCGTCACATTGACGCCATTTTCCAGATAAGTGCGCATGGTACTGAGTGTAAAATCATATACCGCTTTTTCGAGTTCTTCCACACTGTAATGCGCCCATGCCTTTGGTTTGATCTGTTTGCCCGGGTCTGCCCAGAAATCACTATAATGGAAATTCATCAGTACGCCAAATCCGGCATCGGTTACTTTCTTTGCGATCGCAAGGGAAGTTCCCGGATCATTTTCTCCAGCTCCATAAGACTCCCCTGTCTCAGACCATGGGTCGTTCCAGATGCGGATTCGGATCGTATCTACATCATACTTTTTCATAATGTCTAAAATGTCTGTTTCTTTTCCATCATCATAGTATTTTGCTCCACATTTTTCCAGTTCCAGTAAGGTAGATAAATCCATTCCTTTTACAAATTTCTGCATGATATTATATTTCCTCCAAATGTCTGTCTTTTTTCTCAGATTCCGCGGAAACGGAATTTTAATTCAAGTGGCTCTCCCGCCGGGATATGATACTCCGGATGTACCAGAGCACCCCAGCTGTCGTCGCCGCCAACGCCCATCTGTGCGAGTGCAACCCGGACAACCGTATAGTGCACTTCCGGCAGTTCATATGGATGCATTGCATTTTCCATCTCATGCGGGGTATAAGGCAGTGCTGAGAAAGACAGCTCGTCTCCTTCAAAGATCATTCCTCTGCCCTTTGCATCCGTTACTTTCGCATAACGGACACCGACTTTATTGCCACATTCCTGTGGCACTAAATATTTCGCCACATTGTCGGCAACACGGTTTCGGTAAATACCAAGTTTTGCCCCCTGTCTGCGGTCTGCATAGGTCTCTTCCGGTCCCATGCCGTACCACTCTAACTGATCATAATCTGCATTCAGTTTGAACAGCATACCAAATTCCGGCATATCCGGCAATCCCTCTACCGGATCATAGAATAATTTTGTTTCCACTGTGCCATCTGCAAAAACGGTGTACGCTACTTTGCAGGATGCGATCGGTGTGGTCGGCAGCATATAGGTATAAGTTACGGTTACCATATGCTCTTCCTCTTTGACATCGATCGGAAGGGCTTCGTTGGATAAGGATTTCGGACTTGCATACATACTGGCAATTTTCCACTGTGCATATCTTCCCGGTGCCACGCTTCCACAGTCGTTATCCACCGGTGCACGCCAGAAGTTCGGCATCGGGATCTTTTCGATCATCTCTTTTCCTGCATAGCGGTAGGAAACCAGACCTCCGCTCAGTTCAGAAAACAGACAGTCAAAGTTTTCTCCCTTTACGCCAAGATTATAATGTCCGTGTACCACACGAAGCGGTTTTTGTGAAATGACAGGAATCTGTACTTTCTTATAGATCTTCTGTCCAAAAGCAACCTCATGCCCAGCCTTTGCCCATAACGTATCCTCTTTTAATGCAAAGGATATGGTAAGTGCGTACTCTGCATCGGTCGGAATAACAAACGGGATCGGATAAGTTTCTTCGGAAAGCGGAGCTGCCGCTGTCTCTACTTTCTCCTTTTTCACAACAATGCCATTGCGCGCTAAGATCGCATAACAGTCATAGGCATCTGTGGACAGGAACAGATTTTTATTTTTCACAACAAAATTGTTCTGTTCAAATGCGACACTGATGTTCTGATAGTTGAATTTTACCTCCTGCATCTTTGGAGAAGCATCCCGCTCTCCTCCGTAGCAGATGCCATTTCCACTGAAATTATAATCGGTCGGACGATCTGCAAAGTCTCCACCGTATGCCTGAAATTCTTTTCCATAACGGTCTTTTTTCAGAATGGACTGGTCGATATAGTCCCAGATGAAGCCTCCCTGATAACGCGGATGGGTATCCGTCAGATCGGTGTATTTATGCATGGCTCCGCAGGAATTTCCCATTGCATGGGTGTACTCACAGCAGATAAATGGTTTCTCTTTGTGCTCTTCAAGGTATTCCACAATCCGGGTTACCGGCGGATACATCTGGCTCTCCATATCACTGGTTGCCTCATAAGTTCTGTCCTGAAAGATACCTTCATAATGAACAAGACGATGTGGATCAAGTTCTCTGAATTTCTGTGACATATCATAAATGACTTTTCCGCCATAGGATTCATTTCCGCAGGACCAGATCAGGATTGCCGGATGGTTCTTATCTCTCTGATAGCAGGAGTTGACGCGGTCTAACATCATCGGCTCCCAGTCCATATTGTCACCCGGTACGATCTTGTCTTTTTCTACTTTTCCTTTTAAATAAACATCCCAGGAACCGTGAGATTCCAGATTGTTCTCTGCGATCAGATACATGCCATATTCATCACACAGACCATATAAAGTTGAGTCATCCGGATAATGACAGGTTCTTATGGCATTGATATTGTTCTGTTTCATGGTCACAATATCTTTTATCACTTCTTCTCTGTGCACAACACGTCCGGTCTTGCTGCTGAATTCGTGGCGATTTACACCCTTAAATACGATGCGCTTTCCGTTCAGGCACATGATGCCGTCTTTCATCTCAAAACGGCGAAATCCTGCTTTCTGCTCCAACCACTCCACAGTATCTGCGCCATCCTTTGACAATTCGATCTCAAGCTGATAAAGTTCTGGAATCTCTGCACTCCATAAAACCGGGTCTGTCACTTTCTTACTGAACTGATTATCCCCATCTTTTACGGCGATCTCTTCAGCAAAAATAACATTCCCGTCTTTTTTCAGTGTCAGTTTCGCTTTTCCCTCTCCCCTGATCTTCATGGCAAGCTCCAGGGAACCTGTCTTATAATCATCGGAAAGAAGCGATTCTATTTTCAGGTCATATACATGCACTTCTGCCATCGTATACAGATAAACGCTGCGGAAGATACCGGAGAACCGGAAGAAATCCTGATCCTCACACCAGCTTGATGAGGTCCATTTGAATACCGAAACAGCAATCTTGTTTTCGCCATCCTTCCAATATGGAGTCAGATCAAATTCGGAAGGAGTGAAACTGTCCTCACTGTAACCCACATAACTGCCATTGACCCAGAGTGCAAATCCACTCTCCACACCCTGGAATGAGATATAAATTCCCTTTTTGATAAAATCTTCCGGCAGTGTCACATATTTCACATAACTTGCCACCGGATTAAATTCCTCCGGTACCTGATCCGTCCAGATCTCTTCTCTGCCATCCCATGGGTACTGCACATTGGCATACTGCGGTACATCATAACCTTCCATCTGGATATGTGCCGGAACACGGATATCATCCCATGGTCTGCAATTATAATCTTCTTTCTCAAATCCAGGAATCGTCATTGTATGATTTCTGGCATAGTGAAATTTCCAGACACCATCAAGTGAATAGCGTAGCCCTGAACTTTCAAGCTGTGCCTCTTCTTTTGTCTGATAGCAGATATGATCCGAATGTGCCGCCATGCGGTTTTCCTCAAAAAAAACCGGATCACTTATTTTCCTTACATCAAATTCCATAAGTCACCTCATTTCTGCGAAAAAAACCGGCGGTGAATCTCACCACCGGTCTTATTTTCTCGCGCCTTATCTTTTTATTTTACTGCTCCTGTAATACCTTCGGCAAATTGTTTTTGCAATACAAAGAAAATGATCATCGTAGGAATAGAACAGAACAATACGCCCATCATCAATACACCATAGTCAATGGTATATCCGGCAGCCACATTGGCAATTAACATCGGCATGGTCTGCGCACTGTTATCGGTCATAACAACCTTTGGCCACAGATATGCGTTCCATGCGTTCATAAAAGTAATAACTGCTGCTGCCGCATAAGTCGATCTCATGATCGGCATATACATTTTAAAGAAAATCTTAAACTCGCTTAATCCATCGATACGGGCTGCCTCCATGATATCCACTGGGAAGTTTCTGGAATTCTGGCGGAACATCATGATCAAAAACGGTGTGGAGATCGCCGGCAGGATAAATGCCCAGACCGTATTTAACAGCCTCATTTTCGAGATCATCTTAAACAGAGGGATCATCGTTGCAACCTGCGGTACCATCATCGCAAGCAATAATACAGAGAATACTCTGTCTTTGTGTCTGTCATGGTACAGTTCAAATCCATAACCTGCCAGTGAGCAGATAAATAATGCTGCTATCGTCTGAACACCTGCATACAGGAAAGAGTTTCCAAGTGCTCCCCAAAGGTCCTGCTGCGCAATCAGTTTCTGGAAGTTCTCGATCGCATGTGTACCAAATGTGATCTTTCCTCTTGCTACCTCTACGGAAGTATTCGTCGCTGCTGTGATCATCCAGTAAAGTGGAAAGACTGAAATCAGTGAAACAATCGTCAGAAAAATATAGGACGGGATCAGTCTCTTCTGGATCCCTGATGTTTTTCTTTTCTTAATCACGCTTATCACCTACTTTCATATTAATTGCAGCAAGGACTGCTACTAAAATAAATACAAAGAAGGACATTGCTGACGCATATCCAAAGTTTGCAACACCCTGTCCAAAGGAGTTGTTGTAAATGTAATGCGACATTGTAATGGTTGAGTTTGCCGGTCCACCTTTTGTTAAGTTTACAGACTCATCGAACAACTGTAAGGTACCATTGATTGACATGATCACGGTCATAACGATCGTTGGTTTCAACAGTGGAACGGTAATCTTCCAGAATGTTTTCCAGCCGTTTGCCCCATCGATCTTCGCTGCCTCATATACGGAATACTCAATATTCTGTAATCCGGCAAGGAAAAATACCATATTGTATCCGGTCCATCTCCAGATCAGTGCGATAATGATGATCGCTTTTGCGCTTCCTGAATTTCCAAGGAAGTTGATGTTTTCATGGATGATCCCAAGGTTCATCAAAATAGAGTTCATCAGACCCTGTGTTGCAAATAAAGATTTAAAGATCAAAGAATAAGAAACCAGTGATGTTGCACATGGAAGGAACACACAGGTACGAAAGAATCCTTTGAATTTTAAGTCCTTATTGTTTAAAAGCTGTGCTAAAAGTATCGCAAGGATTAACATGATCGGTACTTCGATCAATAAATATAGGAACGTATTCCCAACAGAACGAAGAAATAATTTGTCCTGGAACATTCGTGTGTAATTGTAAAAAATCGGTTCTGCCCATTTCATGTTGGCAGAAGAACCTGTCTTTAATGATGTGATTATCGCCTGGATAATCGGATAAAAACTCATTACTGCGATTAAAATCGTTGCCGGTGCCAGATAGATCCAGCCTGCTGCGTGCTGTTTTGCCACCACGCTCATACCTTTTTTCTTCTTCAATGTAAGCCCCCCTTTTTAGCAAAAGGGGAATCGGGTTTGCCGACTCCCCTTCCATTCAATTACTAGTTGCCCATTTCAAAGTTCAACTGGTCTTCTGCTGCCTGTAATGCTTCTGTAACGTCTGTACCGTTCTGGATATTGATGATTGCTGCTGCAATCTGTGTACGGCAGGTGTAATGATAATCACTCTGCTCGATTACCGGTACGTGGGATCCCATCTCTACGATCTGTGCGTAGATCGGTGTATTGTTGAAGTATGCAACACCCTGACTGTAAACATCTGATTTACCGGCAGAGATACAGGTTGTGATAACACCACCATTGGTTAATGCTGCATCATAAGTTGCTGAGCTTCCGCCAAATGTATAGCTTAAGAATTTCTTAGCTAAATCTGTGTTCTGGCAGTTTGCTGTGATATAAAGAGAAGCTCCTCCGTTGGAAGCATATCCCTCGCCGCCCTCGATGGTTGGCATAGAAGTGATCTCCCATTTTCCACTGTTTTCAGAAACCTGCTCGATGGTCGGGATGATCCAGTTACCATTCATGACACCAGCTACCATGTCACCGATGATGGTCTGATCGGTATAATCGGACCAGTCATTTGCCAGATATAATACGTTTCTGTTGATCATTTCACCGATGATCTCTACGATCTTAACTAATTTCTCATTCTCTGTGATGTATGGTTTGCCATCTTTGAACTGTGACTCGCCTTCTGCCTGAAGCATCATGTATACCAGGTCGTTTCCATCACCATCCATGGAAAGTAAATATTTGCCTGTTTTGTTGTATACTTCTTCACCGATGTCTATGAATTTATCCCAGGTAATACCTGTCATATCATCAATGGTGTATCCGCATTCCTCTAACAGATCTACACGATATGCACAGATAACAGTACCATTGTCTACCGGAAAACCATAGTGCACACCATCGATCGTGGAGTAAGAAAGTTTCTCAGCTGCGAAATCAGACCAGTCAACATCTGCATCATCTACCGGTACGAATGCATTCGGATAATCTGCTACATAACGTCCGATCCAGTGATCCTGGAATAAAACGATATCTGGTAATGTGCTGTAATCACCTGCAGAACCTGCTAATGTGATGGCATCCTCGATATCAGATGACTGTGACTGCTCGATGATCTCCAATTCGAAATCCGGATCAACGTTTGCTTTATAGTCATCTGCTGCTGCCTGCAGTGCCGGGATATTGAAGTTTGCATCCCACGCGTAAACGGTAAGTTTATTGTCACCACCTGCTGCATCAGAAGAAGTATCTGCTGCGTCTTTGCTATCGCTGGCATCTGCGGTTGTTGTTCCGCTGCCATTGCTTCCTGTGTTGGTGGAAGCTGAGTTTCCATTGCCAGATCCACAGCCAGCTGTCATGGTTGCAATCATCGCTGTGACTAACATAAGTGACACTACTTTTTTCTTCATAAAATGTACCTCCCAAAATGTATCATTTTAACCAATCATTTTTTTAACAGCGTTTTTATCATTCGTCATTTTGACTGATATTTCGTTGTTTTCGATTGATTGTATGTATATTATAACGAAATATAGTGCCTTGTAGTGCGCATATTCCGATGTAAAACACGCATATCTGACCATTTATGGGCATTACCAGCCTTTTCGGGCTGAGATATGATAATTGAGCAGTTTGTGCTCATAATTTTCCGGGTTGATTTTCCACTGATAGGGAGATGTATTCAGGAATTTCTTGAAATTCCGGTTAAACGTAGACGTTGTTGCAAAGCCCACTTTTTGTGCCACGATATCCATAGAATCGTTTGTTTTCTTCATCAGATCACATGCTTTCTGGATCCGCACCAGATTGATATAATCAACCGGTGACATGTTCATACAGCCCTCAAACAGCCGTCTGAAATGTGTTTCACTCATATGGCATGCCTTTGCCAGTTCCTCCACCCGTATCATATGCATATACTCTGCTTTGACATATTCTAAAGCGGCTCCGATCTGGGAAACTCCTGCGTTCTTTCTGGCATTCCCTTCCGGCTCCACCCGGATGTCCTCCTGCTCGTTCATGCGCAGGATCTCTGTGATCAATACATACAAAAGTCCTTTGACACTGTCCACATAATGCAGCCGTTTTGCACGCATCTCTTCCATGATCATTCGGATGATCAATGCCAGATTCCGATTCTCCCACTCATGGATAAACAATGGTTTTGAGTTGATTTTTTCCAGCAGTTCTCTCTGATAGAGTTCATTTTCCGGATACATTTCTGCGATGATCTGTGCCGGTTCTAAAAATAAATACTCCCAGAAGCTTGGTCCCTCGTCTATATTACTGATCGTTATATGTGGATAATTTGCCGGTATCACACTTACCATCGCCGGCTGATACAGCATCCCTTTTCCATCCAGGAACAGTTCTCCACCACCGCTGCGGCAATATCCAATCTCCATCAGATTATGAAAATGATGCCCCGTCTCATCATGTCCATAGTCCCTGATCCAGCTATCCCCCAGCAAAGCCAGTACATATTCATTTTGCGGCACTTCATAAAACCGTAATTCCATCGTTCCGGCTTTCTTCTTTTTCATTCCTGTGCTCCTCCTGTCTTTCGTCAGATTCAAAACGCAGCGGAACAGGTTTTTCCCGCCCACTGCGTTTTTATCGTAGCTTAGTCAAAATCAAATTTGTCGAAACGTTTCATCATTGCACGATAGCGGAAACGAACCATTTCATTTTTTTCAAGCACATCCTCTTCCGTTCCAGTGTACTGACAGCGAATACAGTAGTACTCTTTTTTATCCTTATCATAGAACATATCAATGTCTAAGTCCCTCATAAAGCAGGATGGACATCTATAATTTAATTTGCCTTTTCCAGATTGAGCCATGTTGAAAATACCTCCTTGTCTGCCATTGTCTTTTTATATCCTAATGTAAACATTGGAGAGAACGCGTATCCCTCATGGATATAACCTTCTGCATCCTTTGCTTCTGTGCTTAAAGAAACCTTTGTCTCGATAGGCGGAACGACTGCGCTTACCTCTGCTGCTCCTGTTTCAGCAGCTTCACGGCATTTGTACTCATAGTTGATGGTCTTGCTGCCGCAGGTTAAAGTAATTCCTGTCATATCTTCCGGATACTCTGTGGTGCCATAGCATGCTACCATGTATTCATTGATCTCTACTTTTGCTGCTGGATCACTCATTTCTAAGATGTTACGCTCAATGCGGATACGTCCGGTTCCCTCTTCAAAGTACTCTTTTGTCTGTAATGTTACAGTTAATCCATCAAATTCGATATCAACCGGGTCTAAGGTCAGGACTCTTGCGGTTACATTGCCGGAAGCATCTTTCTCTTCTGAGAAGTGTGCTTTGGTGCGGCAGAGACATAAGTCAACCTCTTCTCCGTTGTAGCAGACTTTCGCACTTCTTACCGTGCCTTCTCCTGCATAGTGTGTGAAATAACCTGCACGGTATTTCTCCTGGATCAAGAATGGATAAGAAGCATCCTGAACGTGTTTGGTTCCGATACCAACTTCCCATTTTAATTTTGCTGCATATGGACGCAAGTCAACGATCGCACCACCCTGATCCATGTTGACACATGCTCTCATGTATGGATCGCAGTACCAGAATACCTGCTTGTCTGATCCGTATAAGATATCTCTCCAAAGTGCACATTCCGGCTCTGTGTAGTGTTTTTTCTCACGATAGTAATCTGCGAACTCAGCCATGGTCATATCAACCAGTTTGCCTTCTTTTTTCAGCTTGCCATAATATGCACAACCATCTTCGTAAGATTTTAACAGTAATTCATAGGGTGCTTCCCAACGTCCCATCTTGTTCATCCAGCCTGGTCCAACGAACATCATATTGTAAGCGTAACCATTGTTGTATTTTTCAAGAGAACGGTACTGATCGATCAGGTTGTACAGATATGGGTACTCCCAGGTCTTTGAGTCATAGATCATACCACGTAATACATTCTGTGGATGTGTTCCGAAGTTGGAACCATTTCCATCGTAGCATGCGATCAGGTCACGGGATAAGTGAGGGATCGCTACGATACCGCTGTCCTCAGCCTCGTTTGCTGCAGGTGCATGCGTGTTCTGTTTGGAAGGGATCCATGGTGCCCATGGGCCGCCATCGAATAAAGTATACCAGGAATTGTTACAGGTATGATATGCTTTTGGTCCTTCTTCCCAGCAGGTAGCAACAGCGCATTTTACCATCGGATATTTTTCCTTGATATAATTGGTCAGCTCGGCATCCATGTAATAAGAACCGGTTGACTCCGGATAAAATCCAAATCTGTCATGGAATTTCTCAAATACATCATTGACGATCTCTTTTTTATCTTCCATAGAGAACATCCAGATACAGAAATCCTTGGTGTTGTATTTCTCACGGAACTCTTTGCAGGGAAGTCCTAATAAGGACAGTGCAATCTCGTCTCCGTATTTCTCATGATGTTCTTTTGCCAGTGCGACTGCCTCGTCGTTGAACAGACTGGCATATGTCATCTGAATGGTTGTCTTTAATCCATTTTTATGTGCAGCTTCCTGCTGTGTCTTAAAGATATCCAAAGACTCTGTCAAAAGAGCTTTTCTGCCGATATCTTCTGTTTTTCCATGACCAGTAACCTTTTCCGCATACTCCGGAACCATCTCTGGACGATGAATAAGATTCAATACAAATTTATCCATTTTTCTTTCTCCTCTAGATATTTGTTATATGAAGAACACTGCTTTTGTGTTCCTATATTCAGATGGAAGAACGCTGACCTTGCGTTCTTCTAATATAAGGTTAGAACATCTTAGGCATTGCAGCCCTTGCTGCAATGTCTATTTAGATGTTCTCCTTATGATTTAGCCCTTAACCGCTCCACCTGTTACTCCTTCAACATAGAACTTCTGCATCAGTACGAACAGGATTGAGATCGGGATGGCGATCATAACACCGCCGGCACAGAAGATTGCGAAGTAATCTCCGATCAGAGTCTTCTGCAACAGGTTGTAAAGTCCGATGGCAACAGTCCAGTCAGATGAGTCTTTTGACTTGATCATGATACGTGCCATAACAAAATCCATCCACGGACTTAAAAATGCATTGATGATCGTATAAACAATCATCGGTTTTGACAGTGGAATGATGATCTTAGCAAAAATGGTTGCCTCGGATGCGCCTTCCAGACGTGCAGCCTCACGCAGTGAAACAGGAATCGTATCAAAAAATCCTTTTAACACTAAAAATCCCAAACCGGAACCCGCGGAATAAACGATAACCAAACCAGCCATTGAGTCGGTCAGTCCGATCATCTTTAATACAAAGTAAACTGCTATCATGGACAAAACACCCGGGAACATTCCCAAAATGATAGAGAAGCTCATCAGCGGTTTTCTTGCTTTAAATCTCATACAACTGAATGCATAAGAAACCATTAATACGAAGCAGGAGGAAACCAGGCAGCTAAATACTGCTACAATAAAGGTATTTTTAAACCATGCCGGGAAGTTTGCTGCGGTATCCGGCCGTAAGAATAACTGCTTATAGTTGGCAAGTGTCCAGTGTTCCGGGAAAAAATGCTGATTGCTGACACCCTTTGTTACAGAAAGTGATGTTACAACCAGCCACACGATCGGGATCAGCCAGATGATTGCAAGCAATGCAAGTAATAAATGTCTTGCCACTATCTTCCATGTCTTTTCTTTCATTATTGATACACCTCCTCTTTATCTCCGCTGATCATTCTCGAATAGCTAAGCAGTGTAAGAAGTGCACAGATAGCAAAGGAAATAATACCGATTACAGATGCCATCTTATAGTTCGAGTTATCATTGGTCAAGGTAAACAGCCAGGTAATTAACAGGTCTGTCTCTTTTGCGTTGGAGTTTGCAAACGCCATATTGGAGGTTGCTGTTGTACTCGTAAGCAGATAAATAACGTTGAAGTTATTGATATTTGCAATAATGCTCTGGATCAGGGACGGTCCACAGATGAACAGGACATATGGCATTGTGATCTTCCAGAAGATCTGCCATTTGTTCGCTCCATCAATTCTCGCACTCTCCAACTGGTCAGTTGGAATGTTCATCAGAATACCGGTTGCAGAAAGCATCTGATATGGTACACCGACCCAGATATTGATCATAATGATCATGAAATGTGACCATCCCGGTTTGGAAAGGAACGGGATAAAGTTTCCGGATACCAGTCCAATATCATTTAAGAAACCGGTCAGTCCGATCTTAGAACAAAGTGTATTGACGATACCGTAATCGCTGAACATTTTGCTGACAAGCAGTAAGGTTACAAACTGTGGGATAGCGATCGTTACAACGAAAAGTGATCTCCAGAGTTTTTTACAATATGTATGTTCATGATTGATCAGTTTTGCAAGAAGAATACCACCGATAAAGGTTGTAAAAGTTGCTGTTACTGCCCAGATCATCGTCCATGCAAGAATCCTCACGAATGCATAGGAGAATGTGATGGTCGTTCCGCCTGTAAACATATTTTTAAAATTCCTGAGTCCCACCCATGTAAACAGATAGTTTGGCGGCATATGATCCATATCATAATTGGTAAATGCCACACAGGACATGAAAATGATCGGTATGATATTCATCATGATAACGCCGATACTTGGCAGGGTAAGCAATGTGATATAAAACTTACCGTTGAAAAGAGATTTGACATCCTCACGGAAAGTATTGATGTGCTCTCCCTCTTCTTTCATAAGCTGAAGGCGGTATACCGCTTTCATATTGCTTATATATAAAAATATGAATGCTACGATTACCAGGATCCCGACAATTCCGTACAGAAGGATCAACAGCGAGTTATCGTAATCGTTAACAGTATTTTTCAAGGTCAAAGGATCAAAAACTGACTCATACTGTGTCGTACCAAGTGTATTTAAATCCTTAATGTAATTTATGGAGAACATTCCGGTAAACAGGATCACAATAGCTTCCAGTGCTGTCATAAGTATTCCTTTTACTACCTGTTTCCGTCCCCAGTATCCGGCACCCATAACAATCAAAGAAAGTTTGCACCAGATATCGCCCTTTGCCACGGCTGTACCGAAATCAGCAAAGTATTTTTTGATTGCGTTTAAAAATGTTTTCATAAGATTCACTCCCATATGCGTGAATAATTATTTTCGCTGGAACATAATTTTGTCTTTTTACACTTTCCGCATGCCCTGCGATCATGCAGGACATGCGGAATATGGTACTGTTATTTTCTGCTTATTCAGCGATTGGCTGTGTGATACCTGTTACAGCATCATCAAGAATTTTCTGAAGGTCAGACGCACCATCCACTAAGTTCTGTCCAAGTGCTTTCGCCGGATCCCAGTAGTTCTGTCCAACGATCTGCTGATCTGCATATGCGGACTGAGCTGCAAGTGCTGCAAGTGCCGGAGAAGAGATCTGCTCTGCTGCTGCTGTGTTAGCAGGACCTTCCTGAGTAGCATTTCCAATTGCCAGCTGGCTCTCTTCGTTTGTTAAATACTCAGCAAGAAGCATAGACCATCCTACATTTTCTGCATGAGAGTTTACACCAACAAATTTGTAACCTGCATAAGATTTCATCTGTGTAGCTGTTCCATTTACATCAAATGTTGGAAGTTTTGTTGCCGCATATCCATCGCCATATTTCTCTTCGAAAGAACTTGCGTTCCATGTACCGGAAACATATGCACTAAGTGTACCATCATTTAACATCGTGATTGCATCCTGATCTGCCACATTGACAAATGCTTTGGAAGAAGCGATATTCTCAACGCTTTCTGCTACTGCAAGACCTGTTGCTGAGTTCCAGTCACAGTTGTTTGTATTGTCTTCGTTCATACTTAACTCACAGCCTGCACCGGAGAAGAAACCATACAGATACCAGCCATCTGCAATGTTCATACCAACGTTTGTTCCAGCTTCTTCCGCTTTTGCAACTAAAGACTCCCAGGAAGCTACATCTTCTTCTGAGAAGATAGATGAGTCGTAATATAAGAAGTATCCGTTAGAGGCAGTCAGTGGGTAAGCGTAAAGTTTACCATCTTTGGACGCTGCTGCAACAGTTGCTTCAGAGTTTGTTGCTTTCGGATCATAGGTATAAGTAGCTGCTACTTCCTGAAGTGCTCCAGCGTTTATCAGGTCATTTACCTGATCATCTGCAAATACGAATACATCTGCTGCTGCATCGATATCTTCAAGGACCTTATCTTTTGCATCTGCTTCAGATACTGCTCCGATCGTGATGTTGAAATCTACATCAGAGTACTCATTCTGGAATTTGTCTGTCAGCTCTTTCATTACAGTCTGATAAGACTCTAACTCGGAACACCAGAGATCGATATTTACAGTTCCATCTGTTGCTGCGATCAAATTTGCAACTGCATCTGCGGAAGCTGTATCACCTGCTGCTTCTGTAGAAGCTTCTGCTGCAGTGGTATCTGCCTCTGCTGTTGTACCAGCATCTGTTGTTGTGCTGTCAGAAGCACTTGTGTTTGCTGCGTTGTTTCCGCCGCATCCTGCAAGCATTGATGCTACCATGCTTGCGCAAATTAATGTACTGATCACTTTTTTCTTCATTTGAAAAATCCTCCCTTTTCTAAAAAGTGCTGTTTTTCCAAGAACTTTTCCCGATTTTTGTTTTTCTTTTTTGCGCATCGCGCAATCGGTTGTTCTATGGGTTAAAGTATATTCCATTCCTGGTTTTGTGTCAATGTCCACATTTTATAATAAAAACAATCATTTTCATGCCTTGTTAAAGAGTATGGAAGCACAGTGCCCGAAATCCTTTAAGATTCAGAGCATTACCAGTGATGAAGAAAAAGTTACGATTAATGCAATCAGTACCGATAAACTTTTATCGCTGTCTGCCCTGCAGATTCAGCTTGAAAAAATTGATGGAATTTCCAGTGTGAAAATTGACTCGATTACCGAGACCAACGAAGCACTGACAAAGAAGAAACAATATTCATATACGATAACCTTTGCCTACAATAAAGTGGTGGATGCGAATGAAAAAGCATCTGAGATAGAGGGCAGTCAGACAGAGTAAAAAGAGAGCGGGGATGAAATGATGAAGAATGGATTGACAACCGTACAAAAACGATTGATATTGATTCTTGGCGGATTATTGATTCTGCTTGGAACCGTGATATTTGTATTTCAAAGAAATATGAAGCAGGCAAATCGTTTGAAAACGGATTCCGGTCAGAAAATGAATGAAGTGAATTATTTAAGTGATTTGCAGATTCGCGTAAATGAGATGAATGCTTCTCAGGCAAAGACGCAGAAGGAAATTCAGAAAAAATCACAGACTTATCCGTGTAAGATGACACAGCAGAAAGCGATTAGCAATATTTACAAAATGTCAGTGGCAAGTGGTGTTCGTCTGCGTGCAATACGTCCACAGGCAGATAAGACTTTTTTTAAGGATGGTAAGTTTATTGTGACAACAGGAACCGGTGATGATGCGGAGCAGTCCACAGAATCCGAAGAAACGACGTTGAGTGATGTGGAAAAG